>JAAUYG010078340.1_pt1 | contig 13456 bp, 10 predicted proteins | sample 7278091 | NCBI WGS metagenome assembly JAAUYG01 (sample SAMN14350201, study PRJNA611818) | marine sediment metagenome | isolation source: surface marine sediment (0.6m) | place: French Polynesia: Moorea | collected 2018-08
CTCTTTTCCAAACACAATACACTGAAATTTATCTGGGTTTGCTCGCATACAGTTTGACTCATACCAATCTAGCAGAACACGGACTGACATCTGTAAATTAGTCTTAGTAAGAGAAAATTGCAAAACTGTTATCGACATCGCCCTTAACAGTCTTCAAATTGTATTTTATGTGTCTTAAGGGAAATGTGATGATGTAATGATATATATTTAACTAGCTGTGTTAGAACGCCGAGAACGGCGATGGTATGACACCTCATATCTCATCGATTCCATTGTCTCCCCTGATCATGTGACATATATCCATCCATGACTTGTCGGTCAGGAGGCCACAGCTAATCGTCGCAGACTGCAGTTCATATTAATTTTGCTTCACAATTTAGATATATGTTTTTCCGCGTCAGAGTGGTATATATGTATTCAGTAGAGGATAATTAATGTGCGGGTGTTGAGATTTCCGAAGGCTTAAAATGCAGTGACAGTGTTTTGTCAGCTGCGTTTCTGTGTGTGGTGACGCTGCCACCCGATCCAACATTTACCGTCAGTGGACCACTGGCGGAAAGGTACCCTGAGCGCCAGTGCTCCACTGGGCTGTGATATATCACGGTATCACAGGATATCTGCCCACCAATGGAGCATAGAGGAATCTATAACCCAACATGCACGTATGCACACCTCCAGAACAAGCTCGTCGACCAGTTCGTCTCGGCGGCGTAGTAGGATAGCACGCTGGCTCTCTGTGCTGCATCAACATACGGCTGTTCCGTTAAGGCCTTCTTTAGAAACACGGGTTCGAATCCCTCCAAAGTCACATTTTAACTAACTTCTGTACCATGCTTATCACAGCCGCCAATGGGCCATTGACGGACGTGTATCCTGTGATACCGTGAGATATCACAGCCCAGTGGAGCACTGGCGCTCAGGGTACCTTTCCGCCGATGGTCCACTGACGGAAAATGTTGGATCGGGTGACGCTGCTGTGGTTATATATTTGGCTTGTTTAGCACTGCTGTCATATATGCGGTGATGTCAACAGTACTTCGTGCAGCACACAAAAGAACAAACACAAATTCGATCAAAACAATTCCATTATGCAAAATCTATAGCCTATTGAACCTCCTGAAGTACAGCGACAGCCTGTATCGTAGTGAACACCAGATTATAACTCTTTTTACTAAATACTAGTAAACATATACATGTATACGCCTTTTTGTCATGGACGTGACTTTTACATCGTTTCGTTTCCTTAACGGTCAAACAGGCATTCAGTCGTAATGAAGAAGGCTGTGATATTTTTAGGTCGTGTACTTAGATTTTATTTTTAGAATAAACCAAACACATTAACAAAAAACAACTTCTACACATTTTAAGTACATTTGTTATTAGTGTATTGCCAGCATCTGCCTCATATGAGTTATATTGGCGCATTTTTACGAGTTCAATTTCATTGAAGATTAGTCTGCAAACCAGGTAGTTTATTTCAGCCTAAAAAAAGAATATCCCGGAAACCTGGTTGTTTTTTGTTTATCCAAAGTAAATTGATTAGAATCAATACATCATGATGTTTCTCAGCAGGAAGTCGGACGGAAGTTACGATCCCCTTACTCAACACACCGACATTTTACCACAGAGTAGTTTATGTTGACTTCAGATCTTGGCATCAAAGATGGACATTAATTTTGGGTCTTTTTTTAAATTTGTACTCTCTGTTCTATATCCATTTTAGGTGCCCTACAGCACGGACAAACAAGGTTCTATCTTCCGGTCACACGTATACGTCTTTTTTTCTATTTTCACTCGACCGCAGTGCATGTGCACCTGTGGGGTATAGGTTCGAGGGACAGTTCAACCCAAACTGTATCATATATTCTACGGAAAATCTAGCTCCATCTCAATCGTCTCTATTGTGTATATTGCAGACTCGTAGTAATCTCTTATATGTACCATACACTTGTGTGAAGTCATCCATGCATGGTCCGTTGAGCGTGAAAGAACACCATATTCACCTATACCTGCTTTGTCACAACACCTGCCTACTTCTGCTGCGTACTATATACGACTGCATAAGCCTTTCTAACTTTTCTTTTTCCATCTCTTGGTGGAGTCGAACTCAGATCCTAAGATAATCTACAGGTATTTGGAGTCCAACACCCTAACCTCTCTGCCACTGAGCCGGGCCCTATTACTCACACCCCGTGGCACAGATTTATGTTAATCTGTCATGGAGTTGTTCGGTAAAACAACAGAACCTCATAAATGCCTGAATCGGCGACGGCCGTTTCCAAGCAGTCTCAGTAGTCCAACTAGTTAGGTGTTAGGGATTTAGGTTTAGGTTATAGGCATGGACCAACCAAGAGGTTGGTGGTTCGAATCTTCCAAGAGGGAGTGTGCGTTTGGGATATTACTAGTAATAACATTTCTTCGGATTTGCGCAATTTTGTTCCAAAATGTTTTCATTGCAAATTCCAGATAATATTAATGTTTGTTATCTTTATGTATGTAAATAACCTTTTTTTAGTAAAGAAAAACTGCTACAGTGTGAAACATTGGTCGTCGTTTCCCGATTCTCTCGCACAGGACATGTGCGGTAAACAAGTAATGCGTGTTTTATTAGAAGAGAAACGTACACATAATATGGTTTAACTATATTTTTGACACAAAAAATAGTTATATAGCGGGAGACTAAGGGGAAATAGAATATTTTGGTGCATTATAATTATTTTGCTTGGGTCGATTTGTTGTTGCGGCAAATAGCATTGTAAAACGTTGTGATTTATAAAAAAGTTATTAAGTGGAGATGCCGGGGATTGAACCCGGGACCTTTCACATGCAAAGCGAACGCTCTACCGCTGAGCTACATCCCCTGCCTCGCTTAAAGAAAACCCCTGGCCCAGCGGCATTAGTATCCATGTCACTGGCTCCGTTGACTCGATCTGGTGTGAAGGGTGATTCATGTGTGAGAATAGAGTGTTTTTGTGACTTTGTTTAGCACACTAGTGTAATAATAAGTAATATATTTTTGCTAATTTGTTTATAATATAATATAGTATAATATAGTACAGTAATAAATGTGTAATAATGTTTTTCATCATCTGTGAGGCTAGAGTGTTGGCACATGGACAACATTCGCATTATATCGTCAAACAGAGACACCAAAACAACCCATTTTTTTTTTAAAATCTCACTTTGGACTTACAACTGCAACTTTGATTAGCATAAAGTCATTGCGCAACAAAGCATCAGAAATTAAGCAATATCTTAAGGCTTCTGCTTGGGCCAATTGTAGTACATGTACCCATGGGCAATATATGAAGCGAAAGATGAAAGTGCCGCCGCTAGATTCGATCCCATTGCTCCGAAGACGAAGGCTCTACCGCCGGTGAATTAGTGTCTGGCGTAGCTGCCCCATTCTTCGTTTCATTCCTCGTGGAGTTCTTGGTGATGCCATACAACGCAGAACGTTTCATTCATTTTCCTTTCTCATTACAACTGAAGAAGAACTGAACTGACCCCGTTTAAATTTCCCCTTTAAATATATAACTTCCGGTACCTTACCAAAACGTTGACAGGTGTGTAAAAGTGTTGGAGATGCCGGGGATTGAACCCGGGACCTTTCACATGCAAAGCGAACGCTCTACCACTGAGCTACATCCCCTTATACGCTGATATGCAATGGCTCGTCCAGCGGCATAAGTATGTCACTGGTACCGTTGACTGGATGTCGTGTGAAGGGTGGTTCATGTGTGAGGCCAGAGTGTTTGCGCTTCGGAAAGGACAATATTATCACTGTATCGTCGAACGTGGACACCAAAACAACCCATTTTTTTTCAAAATCTCTCTCTGGATTTACAATTGTGATAATCATTTTCTTTTGCATAAATTCATTGTGCAACAAGCATCGGAAATATTCAAGCAATCTGGTTAGGCCGGGGTTTTTTTCGCAACCCTAAGTCGGCTCTTTTGGGGCAATAGTAGTATGCGTGGACAATGGAGCGAAAGGTGAAAGTGCCGCCGACTACATTAGAACTCGTAACCCACTGATCACAAGACGACGGTTCTACCACTGGTGAATTTGCCCCAGTCTTCGTTTCATTCCTTGTGGACTGCTTGGCTAAACCATACAAGGCACTGTTTCATTAATTTTTCTTTCAACAGTACAACCAAGAAAGGAAATTGCCCTGTTTTAAATCTCCACTTTAAATATTATTTTCTGCACCATACCAAAAATTCCATGCTCTTTCGCGTTGAGAAGTGTGTAAAAGTGTTGGAGATGCCGGGGATTGAACCCGGGACCTTTCACATGCGAAGCGAACGCTCTACCACTGAGCTACATCCCCTAGCTAAATGCCATAGCTTCAGAAGAAAACCAGTTCGTGATGGCACGAAAAAGGGACATACAAGGACAATGGAAGGTAATAATCGAGAATAGAAATTATACTGTGCCCTATATGGGCGAAGGTTCAATTGCCTTAATCATCACACCAGCACGTTATCACAGATTAGTTAATGTTGACTTCACATCTTGACATGAAAGATGCACATTTATTATATTGGGTGCCTTCTTAATTGTACTCTCTGCAGTCTCTATATCAGGCACATACATGTATCCATATTCGACTGTACTGCCAAACAAGCTACCATCTTTTCGCGATATACCAGACGAAGTGCGACACATATGAGATTTTATGCACTTGAACTCAGTGCCTGTGCAACCATACCCCGTTACATTTCCAGCCACACTGTATCATTCTATGGAAATCATCCATGCATGACTATTGCGTATATTACCAACTTACGGTGATCTCTTATATACCATACACTTGTCTGAGGCCATAGATGGCCCGTTGGTCCTGACAGAACACGATAGTCGCCTATACCTGCATTGTCACAACACCTGCCTACTTCTGCTGCGTACTATCTCGGGCAGCATCAGCCTTTCTAAGTTTCCTTTTTCCACCTCTTGGTGGAGTCGAACTCGGATCCTAAGATAATCTACAGCTATTTGCAGTCCAACACCCTAACCTCTCTGCCACTCAGCCGGCCCCTATTACTCACACCCCTCGGCACCGATTTATGTTAATCTGTCACGGAGCTGTTCGCTAAAACAATAGAACGCAATAAATGACTGAACCGGCGAGCACGTTTTCCAAGCAGGCCCAGTAGTCGAACTAGTTAGGTGTTAGGGATTTAGGTTTAGGTTATAGGCATGGACCAACCAAGAGGTTGGTGGTTCGAATCCCGCAAGAGGCAGTTTCCGTTCAGTATATTAATGACTCCCGCTTTTGGATTTTGCGCTTTTTCCAGCACGTTTCATGGCAAATACCGATAAATCACAAGTTTGTTATTTTTGTGCATGCGAATATTAACTTTTTAGTAAAAGAAAAACTGCTACAGTTGTTAAACATTGATCGTATTTTCCGGATTCCCTTCTGTATGGCATATGCGATAAATCATAAGTACTGCGAGTTTGATTAGGAGAGACACGAACACTGAATATGGTTTAAGTGTATTTTGAAACATAAAATGGTTAGTACATTGCGAGATACTAAGGAAAGATAGATATTTTATTGCATTATAATTAGTTTGCTTAAGGTTGATTTGTTGACGCGACAAATAGAATTATAAACAGTTGCGGTTTATAAAACGTTACGTGGAGATGCCGGGGATTGAACCCGGGACCTTTCACATGCAAAGCGAACGCTCTACCACTGAGCTACATCCCCTACCACGCTTAAAGGCAATGGCTTGTCTGGCGCCATTAGTATGCCACTGCTTCCGTTAACTGGATGTCATGTAAAGGGCGATTCGTGTGTGAGGCTAAAAGTGTTTGCGCTTCGGCATGGACAACATTCTCACAGCATCGTCGAACGTGGACACAAGAACAACCCAATTTTTCAAAATCTCACTCTAGACTTACAACTGCGACTTTCTTTAATATAAATTCATGAAGCAAAAGGTGAAGTGTCGAAGTGGCAATGAAGCGAAAGGTGAAAGTGCCACAGACGGGAATCGAACCCATAGCCCATTGGTCGGAAGACGAAGGTTCAACCGGTTGTGAAATCGTGCCCGGGGCGGCTGCGTGATTCTTCGCTTCATTCCTCGTGGACCGTTTCATTCATTTTTTCCTTTCACGGTAGAACCGAGAAAAGAAATGACCCTGTTCAAATCGCCCATTTAAAATCTGATTTGCGGTAGCTTACCAAAAATTGTATGAAGTGTCAGAAAGAATTCATGCCCACGTTGAGGAGTGTGTAAAAGTGTTGGAGATGCCGGGGATTGAACCCGGGACCTTCCACATGCGAAGCGAACGCTCTACCACTGAGCTACATCCCCTAGCTACGACTTCCATTTAGAGGAAAATCAGACTGAGTTTGTGATGGCACGAAACAGGGACCGAAAAGGGCATTACAAGATTGTTAGCCCCCAATAAAAGTAAGTGTGGGCCTATCCAGAGGATAAGACAAGTTTACTATATTTCGCCAGAATAGTAGACTTAGCAACTAGCTTCTCTGACCAACCTTCACCCAATTTCGGTTCTACCAACTACATTGTATATCAATTACTCTAGACTCATCAAGCGCTCCAAAAAGTTGTTATTATCAAAGTTTTGTGGCATTTCATAAGTTATTGTCAATGCTTGGTGGCATTTCAGCCTTTTTGCCTGGCATCGACCCTTTCCGTTTCGAAACTAAGTGAAAAGAGCCATTTCATTTTGTGTAAAGCGTCACATCCGGTTCGTGACATTAGTACTATTGACACTTTCCACGTTGCAAATTGGAAATATAGTGTTGGAAAAACCCTTTACTAAATCTCGGGTTTATTGCTTTCAAATATCGCAAAACATCCAAAGCAATTAACTTCAGTTTTGGTAGTAATCGTCTTCCCGACATGAGAGTGATGCAATCCGACAATCCCTTAATCTAAACATGGAGGTCGCGTGACCCAATCATAAGAGAGTAATTCAAAGTGGCTCGAATATTTATATCGTGATAGATAGCCATATCATTTCGTATTGGACATTAATAGAAAGTCCTGTTCAAGAGTTCAAATATAATGTTTGCTACGGCTGAAAGGTAAGATTCGGTTTCATCCATATTTTATGGCTTTTGCGCCTATGTCTCAGAAAGAACTAGAGCTTCGATATCAGGCATATAATTATCACTATTGATCTAAAAGAATCAGATCTATGTAGATTGAGGCTCGTTGGATGTTCACACAGAGGAATATATCACCAACGTACCCGATAACGCTCCCTCTGTGTATAGTAGATCAATCGACCCCAAACAGACCAATGCAACCAGAAGAGATGAGGCAACTAAGTTGTAACCAAGATGTGCTACTTGAGACACACACTGACACACGATAGTGAGTAGTACCCACTAAACAAGAACAACAACAAAATAAAAAAACAAAGAAACAAAAAACAGAATCGTACTTTAAGTATGACCTATGAAGATCATATAGCGGACAACAACAGCCCCAATCAGGGAGTCCTCAATCACCTTAAGCGCCTGCCTTTTCCTCTAGGCTAGCCAAACTTGTCAACATGGTCTGCAAATCGCCATCGAGTGACGATGCAGTAGTTGCCATACTTATAATACATTTTACCGGTAACTCGAAGCCAGCTTGATATTTTATTTTGTTCATTAACTCATGTACAATATTTATACAGATACACTCATAATAAATTAGGTAGACTTCAGGAATTTTTGAATTTATTTCATGAATTTTCTGCTGAGCCATTACTGGTCTCTACCGAGTTGACAAGGCGTCAACTAAACCAAACATGGATTGTCCGAAATAGTTACTATAACGCCCTACTGTTGGACGCTAGTCAGGCATGTCTTTGTAGGAGAACCATGGATATGCTCTGTCTGTATAATCCATCAGGAAACGTCTCGAGAATGGCGGCATAGACCCTGTCTATCTGCAAGATACATCACACAATGTCAGTCAGAGAGCTGGGGGAGATAAATAAAAGTGGCCAATTTAATTTTTGCTTGTATCTGTCGTTTACAAGCTCAAGAAGAGATGTAAGCAGAATATACATATTAAATATGAGCGGCATATTCATTGTGACTCATAACCCCTTCTTCCTTTAAATCTCTCCCAACATGTAATATATTACCTTCAGCATATAATTACTTGAAGAATTGTGTCTATCTGGTAGGACCATGTCAGACAGAAAAGTAAATGTATCCAAACAAAATCAAAGCATTTTTGTCGTATGATTTGCCAGCTTAGTAAAAACAAAGATCTATCCAGGAAATGTAAACTAAATGTGAACGGCATGGCTATTGCTCTGCCACCTCTCCTACTTAAAGTCTCTCCATGGACTTACCTCGTCACTTGTTGACATGCGATGACAGTACAAGTTCCAACTGAGCCACCTCAACACTCGTAGCCAAACTGCGATACCACAAATTCCATGTACCTACTTCAATACTGTTGGCCAAACGGCGATAACACAGGTTCCATAGACCTACCTCAACATTCGTGGGCAACAGCGATACCAAAAATTCCACATATCTACCCCAACACATGTAGCCAAACGGCGATACCACAAATTCAGTATATACGTACCTCAACACTCGTGGCCATACGGGTGATACTACAAGTTCCCACTGATCTACCTCAACACTGTTGGCCAAACAGTCACACAAACAGATCCCATCGACCTACCTCATCACTCGTAGTCATACGATGATGTTACAACTTCCACATAAACCTGCCTTGTGCTCCTTACTCATACGGCCATACCCCTAAGTTTTCCATAGACATACGTACCACTGATTCCCATAAACCTACCTCGTCGGCCGTGGCCACACGATCGTACCATAGATTCCCCATCTCTTGACTTTTCTCACGATAATCAATGACCTCCCAGAATTGTTTCTCTGGTGGAGGGAAAATATGCTGTAGAAATAGGTACTTTTTTCCTTGATACAATATAGTTTGCTAACACTCAAATCATTATTTTTGCTATCAATTTATACACGAGGTAATTATTGTTGGCGTCACCTATACATCTATCCAGTTTATCCAAAAAGAAAAAAAAAAGAAAAATACACTAATAAATGTCATTCTAGATACACGTCACTCGTTGGGGCATTTCCCCGATTAAGTACATGTAGTCGCCCAACATTCAAACAATACTACATGTAAGTCATTCAGTCACAAAATGGCATGATTTGTTGAAGTATTTTCATACATCTGTCCATTTGACTGTAAAGAATCTTGCGTAAAATTTTATTGGCGGTGGAATATGCGATGCTGTATATCTTAACCACTGAGTAGCTTTTAATCAATTAATCATTAAGTATTCTGTGTAAAGAAATTTGGGGGATGGGTTGAGGTGTGTTGGGGGAGGGGGCTGACAGCTGCAAAAGTTGGTTTTGAGAAAGAGGGTGTTGTTATTTCAATGTGGCAGTTGGGGGATGTTCTTAATCTAGAAGGATTGCCAATCGAAAGGCAATATGAAAAAATCTTGTTGCTACCATTTTTGAGTCTGCTGTGGAGTTGACTTTAGATCGACGCTACCATTTTTGAGTCTGCTGTGGATTTGACATTAGATCGACGCTATCATTTTTGAGTCTGCTGTGGAGTTGATGGTAGATTGACAGAAAGCAGTTCAAATCCAAATTTGGGTGGCTTTCTATCCACGGTCTTATTCGGCTACAAGCTCTGTGGTGATTGAATATTCCAATGAGCCAAAAAGAAAATATATTAATATAGCAGAAAGGTTAATGAAAAAAAAACCAACATATATTACACGACTAAAAGTAATAAAGCAACAAACTATTAAATGACAGAAGAGTGAATGACTATACAACATATTTAACGACAGAAAAGTGAATGAAGCAACAATATATGTACTAAAGGCTAAAAGTAATAATCAACAAAATACTAAGTGACAAAAACGTGAACGAACCAACAACACATATTAAACGACAGAAAAATGAATGCACAAACAGCACATTAAAAGGAAATTAAAGTGAATTAATTCTGTTTTAATCGAGAAAAGTGCCAACCAAAAGAGATGATTTTCCTGAAGGCTGGTGAAATTGTGAACAACATTTTGACATAATATGGAGTAAGGATAATCCTTTACATCAGATGGAAGCTACCAGAATAAATTATAAACTGACCATTGATGTTCCATTTTAGTAGTAATTTTCAGCACAAAATCGAGGACAAAAGTGAATCTTGAGAAGTAAAACCCCGTAACGCTTTCCTTAAAGGGAACAAAGTGAATTAATCCCAGCTTACCGGCGTAAAGTTTTCAAGACGCCAAGCTGCACGTAAATGAAAACGTGAAACATTATCGGTAACTGAGGATGGCATGATGGAATTATGGAACCTACCCAAAACAATAGAAAAATGAGAGTGCAACTTTTTTAGCACGAGATGTAGGTCCCTGATCCCATAAAACGGGCCAACTCCGATCTTTTCCTCTGTAAAGACAAGAAGAAATCGCAAGTTACCGTGTATTAACAATGTGTGGGTCAAATTGAATTCAAAGCATTCACGTAAAAATTGTATTCGATACTTTTGAAGTTTCTTCCCTATCGGAACAAAAATAATGATAACACTGTCATGGTAAGTGTTTCACATGTACCTTTATATGCCACAGTCTAGTAGTGTATGAAGTTTTCTTGTGGTTTCACATCAAGAAATCGGTTTTTGTTGAGAATGAAACAACCTCCATCACTACTACTTGCCAAATTGGCTTGTTCAATGCTGCTGGTTCTGTCTTATATATTAATACGATAGTCCGTTTAGTTTAGTAAATAATTTTGCCCGTGCTGCAGAGTGGTCCTTGTTGCAGTCACAGAAGAGCAGTAATTTATACCGTATCTGATATAAATTTCTTCTCCTGGCATTATTACTAAGCGAAACTTTCTGCGCGTTCACCATATACAGTATTTTATTTTTGCCACTGAGCTAACTCCTGGGGCCGTCTGCTTGAAAAGTCTTACTACACTACGTTTTCGCAAGGATGGAATTTTCTCCAAAGCGATTAGTGAACCTAAGTATGTCCCTAGACAGAGAATGGAAAAATGCTATTGTTTACAAAGTGATTAGTGAGCCTAAGTTTGTCCCTAGACAGTGAGGATGGAAAAATACTATTGTTTACAAAGTGATTAGTGAACTTAAGTTTGTCCCTTGACAGAGAGGATGGAAAAATACTATTGTTTGCAAAGTGATTAGTGAACTTAAGTTTGTCCCTAGACAGTGAGGATGGAACAATACTATTGTTTACTAAGTGATTAGTGAACCTAAGTTTGACCCTAGACATTGAGGATGGAGAAATACTATTGTTTATAAAGTGATTAATGAACTTAAGTTTGTTCCTAGACAGTGAGGATGGAAAACTATTAGGGTTTCCAAAAAATATTAATGAACATAAGTTTGTATCTAAACTTTAGGATAAAAAAAAGAATGTTCTAGAAACCCATACTCCAGGTCCTGAAACGCACCGATTTCTACATCCTCCTGCTCTCGCGTGCACGTGAGTATAATGACCTTTCCCTTAGGTGTGAGCCAGTCCCAGATCCGTCTAAGCTCGGTCTCCACGTCTGGTAGGTAATACAACACATGGGACAGAAGAACAAGGTCCACGGGTTGAGGAGGTCCTGACCAGTTCTGTGCCAGACCACAGGTCACGCTCACCTGAAACAAACCACGGCTCAACCTCTTGCAAAAAAAATCCCTTTAGTCCAAACCTGATATGTAGCGCCGGAATGGGTTGGGTTCTTGCTGACTTCTTTCTATTTGATGGTCAAAGATTCTTGAGCACTGTTCTCGACCCATACCCTTTTGGGTTTTGTATTACATAAAATACACTTGATATTACCATTACCGTAAGCGAGGCATATCGATGGGTGTCCAGATTATTTAGACTCAAGTTCTTTATGTAATTTAATGTTAAATAAGAGCCACCACAGGGCGAAGCAAAAGCATAAATGCTCATTTAATCAATTCACATTTTCTAAAATATACAATCACTCCAAAACTGGTGTTAAGCTTATGGTGAGGTATTATAGACGTATTACATAAAATGTCCTTCTCCTTTTCATTATCATTGGGGTCAGGTGCATGCTGTGCTTTCTATGTTGCATGAAAAACGGACACATTTTTATTCTATGACAGACAAGTGCTAAAGTTACAATTGCTTCTTAACGTTTCTAGCATGTAAGTAATCCTATCCTTACCAGCAAATGTATCTTGCTAAAACCTTCTTCACGAGACTCGTCTGTTACAAAAAGCTTTAAAAAGTAGTCGGTATATAGGGCTAACGAACTAAATTCTATTTGGTCATTGTTTTCATGGCCTCACCACTCGCCACCGCAGTTGTCAATTCGCCCACACATAATAATTCAACAAGATGCAACAAAGATTCAACACAAATGTGCAGTTCTAAAGCCACTTGCTCACGCTTTTAGCTGAAAGACAATTTACGAGGAAATGGAAAGAGGGTTCTTGTGTTGCAGATTTGACACCTGCCCTGATGTCGCTGTAACACTGGTACTAACATTAGCTGTCTCACAGCGACTGGTCAGCTGCGACCTGGCCAAGGACGCGAATCTGTCATCAGCTTCAACGGCGTAGATCTCAGTACATAGGGGCAATTCCTGCTGAATGAAGTCACTTTCGAATCCTGCGTTACCTGGATGTTGTATAAAAGCAATAAGAGAAGTAGGAAGACAGTAGGCAGAAACATTCCTTCACTATTATGCAGTGAAGGCGCAGAATTAAGAGCAACCACGGACGAAGTATTTTTCTTTTTGACATTTTGAGGTGGTATTAATTCTGATATACTACAGCACTGGTGTATAACCTTTCGTCATCAAATAAATAGTCTGAAGTGGTATTATGCTCTTAATGCGGCGTTGTTCACACAAAGTCCTACTTCAGGTTATCTGCCAGATTCTAGTTTCCCAGTTCTCGTTCGTCATCTACAAGCCTCCAATTTGAGTATAGCATGGAGTGGAAACCAAATAATAGAGTGTCGATAGCATATAACATGTACTCAAATCAATGGTCTGTATCCGTTTGTCGTATTATGTGGGATATAAATACGTTTTTATCTCTGATATATCGAATTATTATATAGCGCTGCAATAATGTAATTAGGATGTTGGGAGAAAACTGGATTTTGAGACTAAGTATCTGTGTAATCTTTCTGTGAAAAAGTCACCGAATAATGGCGGTGTTCACGTTGTAAAATAGTAACAGTATATTTACTGCGTTATCAATATTTATTTATTTATTTATTTATCAATATATTTATCCTGGGTGGGCTGGTTACAAAAATTGTATTCTTCCCCAGCGCCCAGCAGAAAAGAATGTACAGGAAAAAAAGAAAACAAATATATTCAATAAAAAACATCGTCAGTTTCTTAAAAGTCTCTTGTAAAGATTCTTAAAACCATCTAGACTACTTGCACGTTTTAAA
>JAAUYG010084270.1_pt1 | contig 13456 bp, 9 predicted proteins | sample 7278091 | NCBI WGS metagenome assembly JAAUYG01 (sample SAMN14350201, study PRJNA611818) | marine sediment metagenome | isolation source: surface marine sediment (0.6m) | place: French Polynesia: Moorea | collected 2018-08
AAAGCTTCTTACAGGTAAGTCTTCAGAACAAGTTTAACTTTTATACGAATACGGTAGATTTCCACTGAGTTATGGCCATTTTTGGAGTAAAAATAGCTCAATAATGCATTTCTGGAGTGCTATAATGGGCATTTTTTGGCCAACCGGGATGCCCCATCGCATTGCACAGCAACCGACTGTCTAGTTTCAGAATAAATATCCTACCAGGGGGTACTGTAAATTTATTAATGTTCGTGGGGATTAATGTTTGCATTGAGACAAGGCTATGTTCATTGGGATTAATATTTGCGGTTAGCTCAGGTCTTGTTGATTATCTCAATACACATGAATTATGTTTACGGGTATTTATGTTTGCGATTTAAAAATGGTCGCGAAATTCGCCAAATAAATCAGTCACAAGTCACAAACATTAATGAATTTACAGTATTTTACATGTTTTAAGAGCACCTTCAATTTAAAAGAACATTTTCTGGCTCAATGGGTTGTCTTAAAAGGCAGGGACTACTATAAGTATAGTATTTATTTACATGTATCATGTTTCTAGTCAACACATTACATGATTAAACAGTGAAGTTTGTTTTTTTCTTTTCCAGGATCTTACTTTTGGAGTTACTGAGTACCTTGCAGAATCTGGCTGCAAAGAACGGGGTAATTTCACGTGTCAAACTTTAGGAATAGATATTGATCCGGTGCTGATTCAAAGATGCACAGAAGCCAACAAGTTTCCAGGCCGCATCGAATTTAAAAACCTGAATATTATGAACAGTGATGATGTTGAGAGAATACGGGACTACATGATGCTGAAAGGGATTGGTTGCTTTGACCTTGTCACCTGTTTTTCAGTAACGATGTGGATACATCTCAACCATGGGGATGCTGGCCTTCAGCACTTCCTGAAAACAGTTTCGTCACTCGGCCATTTTGTACTGTTGGAACCCCAGACGTGGAACTCGTACAAGAGTGCTGTACGGAGAATGAACAAATCGGACTGCGAACCGTTTGAGCACTTCAAGGGGCTTACATGGAGAACAGACATCGAGAGGGAGATTAATCAATATCTGGAAAAGAACCTCAATATGACATTGATCCAGAATTTTGGGGAGACTGAATGGAAGAGGTGTATAGCACTATATAAGCAAGCATCCAGTACAACTGTGCCAAAATAAAGTTGTGAGATTGCAGAATAATTGTAGATGTTTCTCTTCTTCGTTGCTGCTGCAGTGGTACTAGTAGTAGTAGTACCTTACATGCAGTAGTACATGTATATCATGTATATGAGGTAGTAATGGTAGTAGTAGTAATAGTAGTAGTAGTAGTAGTACCTTACATGTTGTAGTACATGTATATCATGTATAAGAGGTAGTAGTAGTAGTAGTAGTAGTAGTAGTAGTAGTAGTAGTAGTAGTAGTAGTCATGGTAGTGGTGGTTGTGGTGGTGGTGATGATGGTAGTGGTGGTGGAGCTATCACCTACTGATTGATGAATTTAGTACCGGTTGATGTATGTAAATCTTTTCAAATCAATTGAATTTGAAACAAAAAAACAAGACATACAACTTCTTTTAACAGTAAGTAAATACTTATAACCTTAAGGACTATTTCAAAACTTTCACCACAATCATAGACCTATACTGTAGCTTTCTATACACAAAGTCAGTGGTGACCAGATTGAAAAATGGGAGAGATTTTGAACCCTGAATATGCTTGCATGTAAATCCGTTGATATGTGTTACACACATCGGCTGACGTCCATTCAGCATTATATTTCACCTCTTTGCATTCGGCATTGCTCTGTATAGAAGAATTTAGGAACGCGTGTTCCATTCCAACTGCTGTCAAGAATAGCATTAGCGTTACTGAAGAAGAAGAAGAAGAAGAAGAAGAAGAAGAAGAAGAAGAAGAAGAAGAAGAAGAAGAAAGGAGGAGAAAAATGAGGAGGAGAAGAGAAAAGGGGGGAGGAGAAGGAGGAAAGGAGGAGGAGAACTAATAAGAAAGTGATAATGATGGTTTACATCATTTACACCGAAGAGCCAAAGAATAAGTGTCTAGTACATACTCGACAGGAATGCATGGTAAATCTTATGAACTCTTCCTGGTGTATGTTTAGTGCACGAGTGCGCGTAACTTCAAACTGCAAGGCATGTGTAAATATGAAAGAAATAATTTATTTACATATCAGAGACAGACAATGCCTCCCTGGGATGAGACGAGTTCTGTCACATATCCATAACATACCATGCCACACACACTCAGCGAACCACAACTAAAATGTCAGAATCCTTCCTTGATAGGCTATCACAACTCACACACACTCCCCAATAGTCACGCTGAGGCCCCAGCCTCCAGCATTTACACATACAAACAGCTCTCCATTGATACACACATACAGCTCTGCATTTATACTTCATACAGTTCTGCATTTATACATACATACAGCTCTGCATTTATACATACATACAGCTCTGCATTTATACATACATACAGCTCTGCATTTACTGACACAAACATCGCAATGAGATTTTCACGTCACCGTGAGACCATTATCATCATTATGTCAATCTCCACACCTCTAAACTATAGCAGCAAGAGACTCACAGTCACGATTGGAGGTCGCGACCGACATTGGCAAGAACGGTGGCCTAGCTGACTGAGTGCCCGACACTGTGGGGACCATCAGGGGCAGGATAAGGTGCTTCGACAGTTCGTCTGCGCTAAGAACTGATTGCAGAAATCGACGGCTGCAGAAACCTGGTGTGTCAACATACCGACAAAATCTGTATGTTTGCCAGAATATCTGTGGTATTTATTATGCAGTTTCTGTCTGTCCAAGTTATGCAATAGATACCATCGTAAGTTGGTTTGCAGCAAAACAACACGAAGCAAAATTCAAACAATTCATAAAATGATACAGTTCATGTAATTATATTTTCGTGGAAAACTGTTGCTGTGACTTAAGTTCGTAGTTCCACTACGCACGACGAATTTGCTGTGTCATGAATTTCTTCAGCTTTGGAGTCTTGGGTCGTTGTCGTTGTTCGTAACAGTAACTGTGTGACATGAGGAGGAGTCTGTTGTCCTTGGTTACAGTCACTTCCTGTCACGTCCAGACGTCACAGCCATTCCAGTGCATCTTGCTTCCTAACCCCCCTTCCCTCCGAGTATCTCCCTCCCCGGTCATTCTCTCTCCCGCTTCTCTGTCTTTACGAGAGACGACACTCCCTTCGAGTGAGATCCCGGGGATGAGGGGAGGTCTCCCTGGCTTCCCTCAGAGTCGCTGCCGCCTCCGCTGCCTTTGTCGTCACTGTGAGTTTTGGTATGTTTGGCCAGGTGGTCGCTGCGCATGAAGCGTTTGTTACAGACGGGGCAGGCGAAGCGTTTCTCCCCAGTGTGTGTCCGGAGATGTCTCTGTAGCTCGTCTGAGCGGGTAAAACGTTTGCCACAGAACAGCCAGTTACAGACGAACGGCCTCTCGCCGGTGTGCCAGCGGAGGTGAGCCTTCAGGTGCGAGGTCTTGTTGTACACCTTTCCACAGCCCGGGATGTGACAGCTGTGGATGTTGCGCCTGCGCAGTGCGTCTCCTGCGGGGCCTAGGCGGTCGGCTTCCTGGCAGTTCGGGCAGTCGCATGTAGATCGTCCTGGATAGCGCTGTCGGGATCTGGCTGTGGAGGTGGTGGGTGGGGCAGCGATGGTAGAGGGAAGACCTGCCCGGGGGAGGGAGAACCCTAGCTCTGGCTGTGAAACCCCGCTCGGTAACATCGACTTGTACGGGTCCTGTAACAGGTGTTGGCTGGCAGTGGGCAGGAAAGGGCTGGGCCCGGTACCCAGGGCCCCCAGACTAGGATAGTCGACCCCTACCCCGGGATAACTGCCCGGTAGCTGGGTAGGGTGAGCTGTAGACACGTCTGTCAACCAGCTGGCGGGGGGAGCCGGGTGTACAGAGTCCCACCAGGAGGTTGCCGGGGTGGTATCTCCCCCTAGGGTCGCCTTGGGGGCGTTCGCTGCGGCGCTGGGGGACGCCATACTGAACGGCCATGACTCGTACAGCGGGGTTGTAACCCCGGGAACGCGGGGGTACATCCCCAGTCCAGGGTCGGCCAGGGACTTCCCTGCTGCCTCTCCCTGGCCCAACCCCCCTCCTCCACCGACAGGGTACAGCATATCGGCCGGATATGACCCCGCTGTCGTCATGGCGCCGCTTGTCTTGGCGTAGCTGAACCCTGGAGAAGAGGTCTGGGCCCCGGGCGTGAGAGTCGGGGCCCGGGGGCTGGGCAGGGGGTGAGGACTGCTGTTACTGGGAGGATGGTGGGGTGGCGGGGTCCGTCTCCATGGCTGGAATCCCTTCCCTACTGTGACGTCAGCTAAGGGGGGCGGAGTCTTATTGCTCAGTTTGTTACACTGAGCGGCTAACATGGCGAGGGGGGTGCCACCGAACGCCGGACCTTCCTGGAAATACACAGAACGGACGTGGTTAGAAACAAATCTTATCACATACTTCTTTCTCATCAAAGACAGCAGAGTTTTAATTTACATTACTCAATGACAAGTTAATCACTTCATTTCGATTAACAATTATTAGCTTACCGCAATAGCAGCGATACTTGTGATTATACAATAGCCTTGTATGCAAGTGGTTTAAAATATTCAACAACCACGTCTGAAGTGTGGTAAGCTATGTCGATTAAAATGATAGAACATTAAACCAATTAAATCGTTTTCTGTCTGCATTTTAATCGCTCAGAAGAGAAAAAACAAATGTATCGCACTCGGCATAGAAAAACAAAGTAGAATAGAGACCAGGATTCAAAATGTTAACAGACGAAAATGTTAACAGACGTAGGACAGATTTTATTTATTTATTTATTTATTTATTTATTTATTTATTTATTTATTTATTTATTTATTTATTTATTTATTTATTATTTATTTGCTTATTATAACTTAATCCTTCATTTTTATTTAGATGCTATTGTAAATTAAATGAATTGTTTACTTGTTTAAAATTTTGTAAAGCTATTTTTATTTTTTTATTTATTATTTATTTATTTTTGTCATTTTTTTAATACAAGGTTTGCTCAATATACGGGAAGTCAACGTTGTTTCAGTCGCTGACCTGCAGACGAACCATTTGCTTTTTACCAATAATTCCCCCGGGTAGCTGTGCTACCAGAGTCGAGGATGACTGTATCCGGGCTATTACCCCAGCCGCCTGTGTGGACACTGGGAGGTGCCGCTGATGCTGTGGGGAATGTGTGACCTTCATTAGCTCAGGCTCTCTACCCTCAAGTCTCTCTCTGTCCCCTCTCCTTCCTCAGACAATGGGAAGTTATTACCGCCAGGATATGTCCCCGACGGAGGGGCAACACTAAATGACCAGTGACCAGCTGACCAACAATACTAATGTGTGTGCTGGGGCAGGCTGGGGGACCCCGGTGGGGGTGGAGTGGGACACCCTGAGGGGACAGGGATTGCTGGCGACAGTCTCCCAGATGGGGTGTGGACCGGAGGACAGGGGAAGTAAATGAAGCCCTGCGATGTTAGCTCGCGGCTTTTGTTCTCTGCCCCAGGCTCACTGGGCAGTGTGGCTCAGCATTCCAGCAGTGTGTTAGGGGTCAGTCCACTGACTGACCACAGCCAGGGATCGCACATCAAACGCCACTGACCGCGACCTTTACTTGTAATTACGCCGCCTCAACTCATGTATTATCGCTCACTGCCGAACCACGGGGCCAAGTCACCCAGGGGGCTAATTGTTCGTAATGAGAGTCGAAGTTACGCCATAATTTAATGATAAGTCTGCGCGGCTCTGCCTTGTCTCAGCGAGCGACTTTTGTCTACATCAGCGGGGCCGACATTGTGTGCGTGTTTTACGAAGAGAAAGACACACGCCACATCAAACGGCAAGAGTCAAGGTACACAACATGGCATTTAGACGACCCGAGCTTGAACAAGGAACTGCAATTGACCCAAACTCCGAGTCCTCACGCCTGGCGCATTGTCCCAGAGGTTACAACGATTATGGAGCAAACACGATTTGTTCTTAACGATGGGGTTGAGTAATGATTATAAGATTTCGCCTTCAAAAAGAGTCCGCGTTCCGTTTCGGGTTACGAATGATAGTGCTCAAATCTCATATTTTACCCTTGTTAAAGCTGTACGAATATAATAGCACCGTATTCCCATAAATATAGCCTGGGCTATAACTTTTTGAAATGTTTATGGCACGACTTTACAAACTGTAAGACTCAGCTTGCGTGACTGCACTTGTAGGAACTTCATTGTATTATTATTATTATTTTTGTCGCCGATTTTCCAGGGTTAAAACTTATCCTATACGCAGTAAAAGTTCAGCATTTTGAAATAAAAATGTAAGACAGATTTACTTGCGAGGGGAGGGATATAATTCCCCAGTAATGAATATCTTCTATTCAAAATTTTCAGATATTATAGGAATTATATATCCTTTAATACAATATCCAAAACCTTTAAAAGCAGGACGACCGTTTAATAGCTTCCCCAAATTGTTTGGTGTAACAGAACATACTGATATAGAGAGTAAACACAAAAAAATCGTTTGAATACCATTTTCATTTTCTGCCTATCGCCTCATAAAATATATATTTTTTGTGAACCTTAGTCAGATAGGTGGCTGTGGGAAAACTATAAGGAGTATCGCGTGGATATGCAAGAGAGACGGAAACACTCACCTGCACGTGCGTCTTTCGCTAACTTAGTGAAATCAAGATGAACATGGCTTAAACTAAGTAAGGAGCAGATATTGAAACGTGAATTTATTTATCAAGGTTTTTAACAAGTAATTAATTTACATATTCGTGATTACTGAGTAACGCCAGGAGTCACCGAAAATGGCTTATAATGCTTGTAAATAATGCTTATGAGAAGTCTGCTGTTAGCCCCATTTTCTAACATTAATGATGTGCTTCAAGAAAGTATAAATAGGCTTGACATATATCTGATTCTTTTGCTCCATGCATGTTTATATAAACTCCTTTATTGAAATGGACACAGATTTTGTGCTAGTGACATTTGAAATTTTTTGGCAATTTATATCGTACTGCATTCGAACACTACTGTACATCATGGAACAAAGCACGATAATTTGAAAACTCAAAAACTATTAAACTTTTCCATTTTAATTGCTAAACTAAAAGGGTGCTTATTGTTATATATGCCGTTTACTATTCCACACTAGTATAGAGTGTTAACGCTGCAGACTGTACAATTAAAACACAAATCATGTGCGTGCGGCTGGCCTCTTTGAAATGATATATAATGTTTAATTAAATTAGGCTTTATTTTAACGTAAGGATTTAATTATGAAGCCTGGTCGACTGTGTCCAGCTGCTGTTCTCAGGCAGGAACACTCGGCATGGTGATACCACAGCGGCCGACTGCTGCGAGAAAACTTTGATGGTTTGTTTGTGTGGATCTACAAATATGGAAAATAAAAAAATCGAACTTTGATTACGTTTGCAAGCAATAGGAGGCAATGAATGGGCCAAAATAATAAGACTGGTGATGAGAACAACAGTGTAATTAGCAAGCTGTATGGCAGCTGATTTCAAGCTTTGATCGAACAGCTATACTGTGGAGGACGCTACATCTGCCTCTCAGCAGCTAGACGCTCCGCTGTAGGTGGTTTCCAACCGCCTTCATACACATGTGCAACACTTTAAACATTACCGTCCGTAGACGCCTATTCGTTGGTTTCTTCTATACAATTATAACCTCTGGTTGGAGTAATTGGTTCACTACTACTAAATCCAACTGTGTTGCTGCAAAATATTATTATATTTAGAATTATTTTCTATTCGAATAAGTGACCGAAGTAGTATAAATAAAATGTACAATGAATAGTATTGTGTTTAATCGAACATCGTGAATTCGTGAATCTAGAAAAAAATGTAATTCTTTCATATTTGATATTATTATACTAACAACTTAGCTACAGCGAATTTCATTCCATTTTTTAATGTTTCTAAATAATTGAATTGGTCTATCAATTTTATTCTTAATCTTCTCTGTGTCCAACAACTGCGGTCGGCGCTTAGACACTAAATACGCTCACGGGGCCTTGTCCTACTGTGCACGTTGTTAACCTGCTGTAGACAGTCAGTGCGCCCGCCCCCCGGTACACAGCAAAGCTTAATCTGGGCGTTCCTGCAGGCGCTCTGGGCGGGTAAACCCTCACCCTGGCGCGACTGTGCTAATAAATAATTCATGACTCTAACGTGGCCAGCTGCAGCAGCAACAACCACCCTGCTCTATCGAGTCACTACAACTAACCAGTGAGTAAAAAATATACAACGTTACTACAAAAAGCAAAAAAAGAAAAAAAAAAGATGCAGACTATGTAGTGTATATATGGCTGATATAAATGTAGTTACTGCGTCGTGCCGTAACGTGTATTTACCAGCCTAGGCGACCACTCGACTAAGTACATTTGGTACGATAGAAATTTATGTCCTGGGCGGTCTCCTCCCTTCACACACCGTGAGAGACAAATATGTAGTAGTTATTAAATATCCTAGAGAAAACCGTCCCAAGAAAGCAGTCCGCAAAGTAAAAAATGTTCGTGTGAAACTCGGATAGAGCACCGGTGTGTAATTTTTGGTAGGATATAAATGCAATCTGTCCACTAATGCTGCGTTAAAACTTACAGGTGATTAACCAAATATCGGCAAATAGGGAACATGCTCAGCCCTCTGGAAATGTCATTTGGCCATAAATGGTTTCGTGTTTAATACGCTGTGTTAATCAAGGCATTGAAGTCTGTACACCAGCGTAAGATTTTTGCAGAAGGAAACGTTTCAGGCTATCTTTTATACTGAGTGGCGTCCATTTCGAGCTACCATAACTCACCGTGGCACTATAGTACTTCAGGCGATATACTCGACTTGATCTCAATGCAGCATATGTATGGTACTGCATAAATACTTTTACACTTCTCAAGTTAAAACGGGACCCAGCCACTGTGCTGCACATCTGCCATTTGAAAGTTTGTAAATGTTTGTTGATCGTCAGGGAATCTACTAACAGTGTTTGTCAGAAGCTAAGCTCAAATATAGACACAGAGGTAACTGCTGTCAACACAATAATAACGCCAATATGATTAGAGAGTTTAGGGATCTCATACCCTGCTTCACGTACTCCACGCAGAAGTTCGCCCTGTATTCTGCCACTGGTTTAAAAGTGCTAACGTTAAACCTGTGTAATTATTTATTTTTATAGGTCCTGGACATGTAGGGCCTATGTACACGACGAAGTGATGTTTATTACGGCTGGGTATAGAGTAAAGAAAGCTGATGCATGTAGTTGGTTAATGATTTCTGAGACATCGTGCAAAATTCTCTTTTTCAGATAGTATCCAACCAACAGATATGCAGGGAGTTTGGTCTAACTCACCTGGTGTACCAGAATCTAGGTGGTTTATGAAAGGAACATCTCCCCCACCCTACCCCACCCCCTGCTCTGAAGGTCCTTTGCCGCAGAGAGAGACCGGTCAGAGAGAGACCGGTCGGTTTTGCGTGTGTCGAACTGCCTGCATTACATCCACGACAACCGAACCGAGAATCCACTGAATAAGAACGCAAGTAAATTAGCACGATTTTCTTGTCGCGTTTTCCGTTCAGGACACGCGAGAAGAGAGAAATAAGCGCAATTATCGCCCGAAAGCGGCTGGGTAGCGCACCGACATATGTGAACAACCGAACAAGTGGCGGTTATTAATTTTGGGAAGTTTACCTGACAATTTTGACAAATTCGCCACGTCATAATAGCGACACTGGAGAGACATTGTCTGATAATTGGCAGTGCATTTATTGAGCGACTATTTTGTAACAATTCACCCCAGAGAACAGAGTGCCAATCATTGTGCCCCGATAATAATAATAACGGGAACGAGGCTTGGTGATGCAGAGCGAGGGTTTTTGCATGTGTTGAAGTCTCCACGAAATATAACAACAGAAAAAAAATCTTCACGTTCTCACGCTATTCTGATCCGAGATACCATGCACAGCAATATCCAAATAGAACGTCAAATAATGGTTCATATTCTTATCGATACTCTTTATCTAGTATCTTGTCTTAAAGCCAGTTTAACTATACCTGTGCCTATATATGTAGTTTCGGCGATACCCACATCATTTTCCAGTCCGCAGACACAGATTTTGATTGATATGACTTAAATAGACCAAACGCGTCCCCTCATTTGCCACAGTGCCCGAACCGGGGGCTTTGTCTCAATTAAACCTAGTGACAGGAGCTGCTCTGCATCTCAATGCAAGAAATATTGGCTTAATCAAGAAGACAATAATCTCCACGCCATCCTGAGGGGCAATGAAATCCGTAATGACCTGTACCTCCATTCTCGGTCCCTGTCGACCCCAAACACGGGCAGTTTGGGGTCATTGTACAGAAACCCCTGGGGAGAGATGAAATATTTCCCCTAGCTATATTCACCAATTAAAAACTACGGTCCTTGTTGAAAAAAAAAACGAAGCCAACGCCATTTCTTTGCCCCAGCAGACTAATTTGGTAAAGGTACTTTGTCGATTTTCAAAAGGCCTTCGACTGGGCTTCTTGCGGCGGTTTACGGCCAAAGTTGCGGGCCTGACTGCCGGAAGGCGAGTTGATGATGTCGGTTGCCTGTAAAGCACCATTAACGGGCCTAGCCGAGGTTGAGGGGTACCTAGCCTTTTGTCTAAAATTTCGGTTAAGTATGCATAAAAACCTCGAAAAATTATAAGTTTTCATTGCCGCTTTTTTTGCAGAGAAAGTTGTTTCCTTCCGCAAGTTTTTGTAACCTGAATGCTAATCAAAACTTTATGACGCCATACCGTTCCCTTGGGAGAAACAGTATAAAACATACCCAACTATATAAAGTGACGCTTTTGAATTCACCTTCATAATAATTATGCTCTAAATATGTTGACGAAACTTTGCTTCTTTTCATGCTTAAATGAGATGCTAGCAGATCAACTTTAAAATATATGCATGGCGTCATAGTCTGCAGATTGTCTCTCTGCTGACATTTTTTTTCTGTCTGCGTTTGCAAATTGCCAGCTTGTGTTTTCCATATAAAAGCAGTTTGACCCGGGTGAAGGAGCTTTCTCGCGACGGCAAGCGAGGTGTGGCTCTGTACGTGTCCTGGGACCGGGTAAATTATCACCCTGACACTGTGCCCATTGCCAGGACTCTGTCACGCAGAAGCAACACGGACATAATCGACCAAACGGTAATAATGAAAACACCGAGCCTGATGATATATTGGAAGAAAGCAATTTGAGGCCAATAGCCACGACGCCTTTATACACGATTTCAAACACCGCCGAATTCTTTGCAGCCCTTTCCTTTTAAGGTGCTTACTCGTTTCTCACAGTCCCTCTGCTGCACAGGGAGTCTCGTTGCCGATCTCCGCAGGGACATCGATGTAAGCCTCAGTAGGTAGACTGACAAAATGTCGCACTTTTAGGGTAGATACACGTTGAAACGGAGTATTTAGTTACGCCTGTAAGTTAGTTTGCTCCACGCAGCCACATTAAACGCGCAAATGGCTGCAGATGATTAGGGTTATCTTGCACCGATGGGTGAAGTAAATATATCTATGTTGCGGGAATCAAATATGGGCATAGAGATCGAGAAAATCTTGAGGTTTTGATACTCACAAGAGTTGGTGTTGAGGTGAAGAATGCGGGCGGGACGCCCCCTGCCGGGGATTGCTGGTACTGCACTGGCGGGAGTGTGACACTCATGAGGAGACTGTGACATCCAGTTCTAGCTACACTGTGTCCAACTCCTTGTGGAAATCCAGCAGCAACTGCTCAGACAACTGAGCACTGATCCACTGTGTGAACAGATAGATCCAGACCAGGGTACCCACAGGATGCTTTCCTGGGTTTGGGAGCGACTGCTACCGACCGAACCAAGATATTTGCCGATTAAACTGACACGAACACAACTTCTTACATCACAGCAGGTACGAACTCTTCCGGGCAGAGTTTTGTAAGCTTTAGTCCTCGCACGTTCAATCCGGCGATCCGTATCGAACTCTCATCCATCTACAAGCTGGTGGCCAGACTGTTTTGTGCATTTATAGCTTGGAACCGGACAGAGAAAAGTGGCGCACAACCCTCGGGAGTTTGGTGACAGGGTAATGGCGGTAGCCCTTTCCGTCACGCTCCAGTGGACACACTGCCCCTTCAGCCAACCAGAGACCAGGGGTGCCGATGATACCGCCCCGGGACAAATAGGGGAGTGGCTGCCGCGCGCTGCTCAGGACTCAGCTACTACAAGGAGACGAAGTCGGCGGCTGTACCCCTACCGTACCCCTGCTAATTGAAGTGCTAGGGCTACAAGAGGCATTACACGTGTTTTGATGTGGTGAAGAGGCAAGTCCTCCACCAGTGGACGACCAAGGACAACAATCCACAGCAGCAATATTTCATCTGCAAACTTAACTTCTGACCTCGAGGAGTCTCATTTGATATTAAACGGTCTCCCCAGGACAATGGAAACCATGGAGAGATACAGGAAACATCTAAATCATTGGTTTAAAATATTATTGATTTCCCGCAACAGTCTGGAACCACCGGTCTCCGGTAGTCGTAAGTTAGATGTGGTGTACCAACCTCGAGTGGTGGCTCGGCTACATCAAACGGCGCGACACCGGACTTCGCCTGTGTACGCTCATGAAATATCGACGAGCACTTGTGTAATTTATAAAATCCTGGACTTTGATTAAATGAAATGCACCTTGCTTGGTTACGTTAAGTGATGTTGTAACAGCCTGTGCGTTGACCCGGACACACACGGAGATAGGACATACGACCTTGACCAGGAACTAACTAGTAGCCGCTCCTTCCGCGGCGAAACACATGTCCCCTTTTAACCTTTACGCCTTTTCTTGCGTTTACATCGCCCCCTGTAATCATATCGCAATTCCTTTTGTCTTCCATTAATCTTTGGTTCCACAGAAGAATATTTTTCACAGTAGGTCCTGACTTACACTATTATACCAACATTAACAGTTACACAAATCACATCAGGCGATAGAACAGACAATCCATACCCTTGTCCAAGACTGGACAGAGATAGGAATCCTGGTAGAAAACGACACCTCGGGTGTCAACAACCCTTTTCCCAGCAGAATTTGAAGTATAAAACTTTCCACACTAAAATGCCTTCAAAGTAGAATGCACTGACATGTAAGCATGTAAACACTGAGCTGTAAACTATTTTACACAGCAACTTCTAAATTAAAACTGGTCAGTATATGTACGTAGAAAGATGTACACTCTGTGTGGGCAAGGACAGGTAGACTACCTGCAGCCTACCTGCAGCATTGAGTAATAAAGTAATTATACTGTTTGTGTTACAACAATAACAACACTGCCACTAAAAATAACTGCTGCTACTACTTCTACTACTACTATTACTACT
>JAAUYG010007501.1_pt1 | contig 13455 bp, 7 predicted proteins | sample 7278091 | NCBI WGS metagenome assembly JAAUYG01 (sample SAMN14350201, study PRJNA611818) | marine sediment metagenome | isolation source: surface marine sediment (0.6m) | place: French Polynesia: Moorea | collected 2018-08
GATCAGTCGCTTCCCAGTTGTGCTGTGAGTGGGCTGGTGGCCCACTAAGGCAAAGAATTATGGTTTGAAACCTCACGGTGAGAATATATAAATTCGTGCGAATTTATAAATTTTGGACCTTTTTATGACGAAGAGTGCTTCAATAAATGTAATATGTCATGCCACTTTTGTCTCATATTAATATGGTCATAAAGAAAATATAATATTTTATGAAATCAACCATATGATGCACCAGTGAAAAATGTAAAAGAAAATGAATGTCATCAGGTGTTTTTGTCATGTAATCTTTTTGGTACATGCAATGACTTGCATTTCCTTTGCTCTTTCAGCTCCAGAATGGTATTCCCATAGAAAGTTGGTTTATGGATCGATCCGATCAAGAGTTACTGAAATTGCTGCCATTCCTGGAGCGAATTGCTCTTCTGGTATGTATACCATACTTCTCCTCTTTAATTGAAAATTTATTCTAATACTGAAGAGTAGAGTCATTGCTCTAAAAAATTATTTCTTCTATAAAACGCAGATTGTGTTGTTCCTCTCGGGACACAAATGTTCTGCTCCCTTTCATTGTGTCAGAGCTGTTGTTTGGTGTTCAAAGCAAGAAATAATGATACTGTGTTCGAGATTTATTTTGGCTGGAGACAAATTTTCCGTAATAAGTTGTAAAATGAATAGATAATTTAAATACGGGTAAGTAAATAAGTGTTTACACGATAACTAATTGTTTCAGAATGAAGATGTTCGGCCACACGTTATTAACCATTTTCGCCTTCATGAGCTCCTGCCCCCTGACTAATCCAGTTGTCACAGTCGCCAGCACCTTCCCTCACGCTCGGCTGGATCGAGCCAGGATCGGTGCGATCACTAGATCCATAGGATGCTGTGGTTTTTGAGTTGATAAAAGTTGGCGGTACACCTAACCGACGGAACGTGTATATTCAGTGTAAATAGATAAACGGAGGCAAGTGCCTGCATTTGTTTGCAGACGAACAGTTGTAGCAAAAACAAAAGGCCACTAGAGAGCTGGAGTCGACTGAGAATGCATCGTGACTGGTAAACTCGCGTGTTCGTGCCCAGGAAGCCAGAAGTTGGAATTTTGTTAGGCAACAGGGTAGATTGTTATTATCAAATACTACTACCACTACGTGGCACGGTCCCTTCTCAAGTCATTGATATCCAGCGGCGGCGGCAGCAAACGTAACTGTATATAGACATATATAATGAATGTTGGCAGCATGTAGTTTAAAGGTAACTTTTGCAGCAGGGCATTGCATACTTAGCGTATATATAAGCCATATATATTGTCAGCTTTTTCACTAACCTTTGCCAAGTTAATGGACTGTTGAAAAGGGCTATATTTTGCGGCATGAAGTCCCATGGCTATACCCTACACATTGTAGCTTGATCAATATCGTCTGAAATAATGATTTGGATTGTAGTACAGATGTACGTGGTACCCAAGTCATTAGATTGTTAGAGTTTTTCCCATATGTGGTTAATTTATTGCTTTTATCTGTCCATTGAAATACGTATAATGAGCTGATTGGCACAGATAGTTATGCAATGCATCCCTGGTGGCATAATACATGTATATGTAGCATCCTTTCATTGTCTGACATGCTAAGTAAGCCGTGTTTTGTCTTCGCCTTTGTTGTTGCCAGCTGTGTGATGAGTGCTCTACAAATGGATTCCTAGATTATTGATTTTCTTTTGTGGCATGCAGTTTTCAGTTCACTTTGTGCATGATATTCAAGTTACCTTCTAGGTTTGTTTAGGAAGTATATATAGGCACCTACTGTTAACAACATCGCCATGTATTGTAATGTTAACTGCCCGCCTAAACACATACAATGTGTGTATTTCTTCAAAGAAGTATATCTTTCCTGTTGAGGGGTTGAGAGAAACTAGGTGCATTTTAGTCGAAGAATTATGGCATTTACAGACCAGTAAAGTGCAAGATTTGGTGTGGAGAAAACAATGGGCTTAACCAAAAGCCCCACACTGACTGTAAACTTGGTTTATATTGGTGGAAATACTTTAATACCTGCTGATGGTGAGATGAGGAGTGCCATTATGACTACTTAAAAGGCTACACTTGTACACAAATGTGTCATGAACATTTTTCTTAAAACTTTTTTTGTTTTTTAAGCGTGTGATTGACTTTGTGGCATTATTGTTGTTCTATTTTAAAATAATCTTCCTCCTCCATGGAGTGAAATATTGTTCTTTGGAATTGGAAACATGCTCTTTATAGGCAGCTCTGTGGTTTTATGTATATTTGTGTTTTTATGCGATCTTTTTTTTTTACCTTTTAGGGATTGCATTCTAGTGCCCAAGTGAATGTGTTCTTTTTAACTTTAGCTGCATGTTTGTTTTTTTTTTTTTTATCCCCAACTGGCTTTTATGTGAGCCAACAAGCAGGCATCGCCGATCTTGCAAAAAAAAAATGTGAAGCTTTTATTTCCGGTAATTGCTATAAAACGTGATCCAGCTTTTAGGATCATGATCCAGAGAGAGCAGCAGTGGTGTTAAAATGGAATTGTCATTGTGATTCAGCTTTTACCTGTCTGACGTTTGCTTTCTTTTGCAATCCGTGAATAGAAAGTTATTGAAGGATAACCACCCAACATTTAGGATTGCAGATGGTCAACTTGTCATTGGCTTTATGCCAGAATACACACTACACGACGATGTATCGCAGGCTACATCGTTAACGATAACAGGATGATCAGCAAATCTTAAAGTATCGTTTAAATTGTATTTTATCGTTTTCAGCTTTTAATTGCTGCATTATTTGGTAATGAATTTAAATGAATTTTTTTTCAAGCCATTACTATTATGGTAATGTTTTTTGCCTTTCGTATAGAGATACAGCTAATAAATTATGAGCTTATCATGGATGCTAGTATTGTACAAAGAAAATATTAAAAGTTGTATGGTCGTCCTACTGTTTTAAAGTATGTATCTGCGTTGTTCCATTACAAAGTGATGTCTGAATCACTCTTTGTTAACCCGTGGTTTGTTTTTCTTGTGTTGTTGTGATGATGATGGTATGTAGTTGGTTTCATCTGAAAAGTAGTCCCATTTGATTGTATTAAAACATTTCCTGTTGGAATTGTAAGTTGTGACATCATGGTTTCAGTCAAACCAGACTGTTTGCAAGCGATTATTATTGTTCTGCAAGACCCAAAGTATGATAGTTGATTGAACATATCGGAGCGAAAATAGAAGGTCTGACAGTGCTTCACCAAGTAGAATTATGAACTTCAATGGGTATTATCGGTTACACTGAATTTGTCATTATATTTTAGTAATTAGAAAGTTTCCCATTGAAGTAAATAATTTGGTTCTATATCATATTGGGATAGATGGAAACATTGAAGGTGTTATATTTTGAAATTTGCGTATGTACAGTTCATAAACTTACTAAACAAAACACTGCTACAATTTACTCAAATTCCTGCCAAGGCTGTGGCATTTATGTTGAAATTTGACATGGGTAGATTTTGGTTCTCTATCTGCCAGTGGCATGAAATTTTTAAGTGTAACATTCTACCATTGGGGGGGGGGGGATTGTTTGGGTTCAGTATTTTTGGGTTCAGTATTTTTGGTCACAAGAAATCATGGGGAGAAATATCCAAGAATATATTTGTGGCAGGAATAAGAGGAATGCATGTTAAAGATGCAGTAGTATGTGTGTAATATATGAACCGTCCAATACTAAACTAGATAAGTCTGGTTGCAATAATGTGAAAAGTGAGTTCTGAATGTGTGTGTATGGCAATATTTACATGAAATGTCGCAAGAACATTTACAAGTTAAGTTCCAACAATCAACGTTTCAGCTTTCATGAAATATAAGCTTCAAAATGGTAAAAGAAACTGACACTGTTGGCTGAACGTTTTGCATCTAGTTACATAGCACAATGAATTCACAGATTGGATTATGTTGACATTGTTGTTGAATACTAATCGCAGACAAGAACAACACTTGAAATTTGTGCTCAGGTGAAGCATCCCTTGGGTGTTATCATTATGTGGAAAGTGGCAGGAACTTCCTAATTACCTTTGTCACTTTTCAAAGTTTATATAAAGTTAATTTACGATTCTGCATTGAAAGTTGCTTCTGTGCCTGTTACATTATTGCAGTAACTTGACTTTCCTGCAACAGCAAAGCGCGCGAAAGACTCATGAGAGAGCAATTGGCATAAATTTATTGTTGTGGGGTGAAACATTTTGTTTGTGTATGTTTGTATCTTGGCAACCGGTTAAAACGTTTTCTGCATCACGTGTTGTTTGCACCGTGTAAAATATGTACAGACTTCTCTGTATAGTTGTTAAGTGCTGTAATTAAAAAAGAAAGGTAAATTTTGTATACTGGCTAAGTTTCTTGTACATATATATATATATATTAATAATGTGCTTGATATTGTCTCTGATGCACTGTCGCTGTTCATTACACCATTTTGACAAACCCCCACTCAAATAATCACCATTTGATGAACCCTAAGTTTGACGAAAGAAATATGGTGAGCAGGTTTTCCTTTCCAAGTGCTGTTTCTGTCAAAGATATTTCTACGTTATTGTCTTAACTCTATCCAAGATTACCAGGTAATTTCTTACTACGAGGTATTTGGTTACAGCCCTAGGATTTAGTAGATACTATTCCAATTCCGATATCCCTTCATATTAAAGAAAGGTTGTGTATATAAAATCCTATATTAATCCAAAGATATAATCGAACTGGTAATCCACAGGGATTAATATTCGCAAGGGCTGTTTGTGTTAGTAACTCCTCAGAGAGGTTAGAAAAAAAGAAGGATCACGGCTACTGTGGTTCTTTGTGTAAATTTGGTTCTAGATGTTTTGTATATAATTATGCCATGTTATGTTCAGTTGTAACAAATCATGACATTGATAAAGATGTGCAAAATATTGAAGGCAAAAAAAAAAATTTTTTTTTGCCTAAATCGCCCCCTCCCTCCTAAAAAAATATGTGATGTGAACCATGTCGGTTAAATACAAGTTGCATTTTGCCAAAGATAGTGATCCGATTTGACGGTAAGGTTTAAGAATTTTTATGCCACTGTGCCCAAAAATTGCGTATATTTTCACTAATGGAGGGTGACCTGTGTGTTGCCATCCCAATATAATTATAGTGTATCTAGAATCAGATACGGCCACCTTGGCCGTAAAGGACGCTAATACGCACAACACAGCCCTGTCAACTACCCAGCCCGGATTCCGATTTGATGTTATCAAGAATAAAATTACAAAGATATATATGTGTGAACGTGTTTTTCTTTCTTGCTTTCTTGCATCCGCTTTCAAGATATACCTTTCTATGTACTAGGTCTTAACTGTCTCAAGGAAAAGTTTGGGTATTGCTTTTAACTACGCTCACATCAGGTCCTAACTTTTGCATGATCGCAGCAGAGAATGCAGCACCAGCTAATAACTGGCGTTGAACCCCCTAAAACGCCGTAATCCCACTTTAATATACGGTAAAACCGATCCAATCCTGAGATCAAGGAAAAGTGTGGGTATTTTGGTCATAATTGCAAGTTTATGACTTTTTTTTAGCTGCTATAAATTGCACTTCCATAACTACATGATTGTATAATCACTGCAGGAACACATGACCATATAGAACTAACCTACTCATTTTGAAGTCTTATGGTTATATTGTAATGATGCATTTCAAGCTAAGATTTTACAGGCAAGGTACTTCTGGATAGTTAAATTTGTTTCTCAGTGTCTTCTGAGCAGTGCTGGAAGGCCAAGGTGAAAATATGAAACTGAAAGGAACACCTGTAATAGGAGAGTTTATTAAAACATACCTGTATTAGCTTCTGGAGATATAAACAAAGCACACCTTGTATAACCCAAGTTCTCTAACTTTTTCCAAACATACATGTGATAACATTAAATGTTTCAACTATTGACACCCAGCCCACATAAATCTCATCCACTTCAATCTTTGCACATGGTTTCTTTATGATACACAGTAGTTCCCCTCTAAGAGGGACACCCCTTCTGCCAAACACGATACTACTTGTTGCCAACATGTGACCTTTCTAGAGGGGAGTCCTCTCGAAAGCGTGTCCTCAAAGAGAGAGATCACTGTACTGGTATCAAGGTGTTGATTTTTTTTTAACATGGGTACCACCTTGTTTAAATTCTATCGGCTACCAGGCCTTGGCCAAAGGATGTTTAGCCCTGAAAAGTGTGTATATAAGTGTGAATGTAGCTGAATATGACTTCAATATAAAAGGACCTTTCACACCCAGGGTGCTTTTGCATTCCATTACCACGCAGGGCTCTACGCAGGGTACATAACTTGCAACATGTGGTCCATGGACCATTGACACTGCTTGCCAAGGGAACGTCGGTGTGAGAACTGAAAACATTATTACATAAAATACTGCATCTCATATTGTATCTGGCTCCTAAATTCCAATCTATTTCACTCTATGATCAACTGTTTACAAGTTGCAGACCTCCTATTTTGACACAAGTGCATCAAATGCCCCCCCATATAACATGAAACACTCGAAGTACCCGGTACCCCATATGCTTGTTTGCCAGTGTCCTAGTCTCAAATTACAGTCTGTTTCACCCTACGACCAACGATCCCAAATTTAACTTTGTTTTGCTCGACATTTTTACTGGCCAATTTTGAGACAAGTGCACCAGATGATGCTCATCGTTTTCTAAACACAACATGACCTTGAACGCTACAAAAAGGTACCCAATACATGTCTTACTACCGGTAATGTTTAAGCTTAAGCCTTAAGCTCTGGTCACCCCATTACATTTCTTTGCTACTCCAGGTTATGTAGAGCCCTGGTATTCCGAGGACAAGTACGTCTCTTTCACTGGTGCACAATCAGCCCTGGGTGACACTCAGATCACACACTTACCCTTGCATTCAGTAAATCACAGCTTTGCTAGGTGGAATTATTTGAACATCTCTAAAATTAACTTAGAAGCACAAAATGGCTGCAGAGTATATACAAATACCAGCAACTACACACAAACCTTTTCTGAAGCATACAACATGCAATTAGCATCCCAAACTTCGAGATATCGAGAGGAGTTGTGTAAAAGTGTGTATAGTAGGTGTCTTGATCACAAGGTTTATAGCTCTGCCAGCGCAGTGGAACCCAGAAATAAGACATTCCACATCCGATAACAAAATGGTGTTAATTCCAAGGGTCCACTGTATACCTAATATTACCTATAAGCTAAATAAACATTATAAAAACGTACCGGTATATCATAATTTTTAAACAACATGCCACTGGTGCATAACTTTGGGTTATGCCATAAGTAGTCTTAATCCGGGGTCTTAATACTGGGATTGCCTTAAGGCGGGGTTCCAATGCACATGCATAGGACTTAATTGACGAGTCGATGAGTTTTCTAAACTTCTTCTTTACCTCCATAACAAAGGATGGTTTGAATTGTACAATTCTACTTCATTAAATATGAGGCATGTGGGAATTCAGTACACATACATCAATTTTGCTGCTTTGCATCCACTAAAAACACTTGGAATATTCAATAGTTACACACCCGTGTAATGTGTGTGCATTTTAAGGTTTCAGCACACATGCATCAAATAACTGATGCAAAAACATAAACTATGCATATATATATCGTACAGTAATAATAAAAAACATAACACAATTGCTCATCATAAAATCAATAGATGTCTGAAATCAGGTTAAAAACTAAAATATTGGTAAAACGTTTTTTTCAAAAGATATATATAATAGTAGATGTATCAACACATTTGCAATTAAGAAATACCAGTTATGATATCGGCATCAGCTGAGTAAGATAATTTGAATATTCTATACTTTTTACACACGAGATATTACTCAATTTAATGAAATACATGACGGGGCATGTGATCAATCCCATGATGCAATGGCAGGACCGAGTTTTATTCATACAGTCATACACTAATGTATCAACTAGCTTATTGCTAAACCCATATGACAGGCTAATCCTTGACCAGATATGATGTTAAATGGTATATTGGTCAAGCAAATGTCATCAGAACATTTGGGTAATATAATTCCAGGTATACCAGTGCATTTACACAATTTCCTTCATCTTTGTTTGTACTGGGCAAGCTACAAATTAAATATACCATTCTTAAAGTGTAAAAGTGGAAATGCTCATGCAAATTAGTGTTTGTGTTTTTGAAGGAATTTAAATTTACTGCTGCTAAATAGTAATACTGGTAGAGAAAAAAAATGTCTTTTTACCTTCACAAAAATTAAAACTTACGCAGTTGCAATTTCATGAACTCGTAAAGTTAACAGAATAAATTCCATGCAAAGATTTCTACTTTTACAGTGAGTGCCCTATGATCCTACGCAATACACTGATCTACACAAAGATCGGTTTTAAATTCAACAGTTGATACTGCGTGAAACATGATTGCCACAAACTAAATACGAGCTACCAGGATGTGAACAAGTACAACAGTCAGGCGCCCGCACCCGCCATATCTACCGCTGCTCACCATCAACCGTCATACTCCGAACACATTACACTGTAGTGGGCTAGATGTGTAAGTATACATTACAATAAAGATCTAAAGGAAACTCTTTCCTCAGAAGGGCAGAACCTTATATTTCTGACTTATATGCTAATTAGCATTTTCATCAAGACGTTCCATTTGGTATGTAACATCGACCAACTATGAAAGCAAATGACCTGAATATGTGACCTGTAAAAGTGTCTGTGTTGGCAGAACCAGGTCAAATCCAGAGTATCTCCAAAAGGATACTGTTACTCTACTAACCAGTAGTATGCAATGCATACTGAATTTCCAGTGTATACCATAACTTACATACTTCAATAACAAAGCACCTTCTCGTAAGGTGAAGACTTTAAGTTTCAACAGCACAACTTTTAAAAGGCACAAATGGCAAAATTAACAACTATTGCCTCAACAACAGCTGCACAACCATGTACTATAACTGGTCATAGAAGAGAATAGAATATTGTAAAACACGAACTCCATCGACTGATCAAAGGGCAGTGACACATTAATGAAACAGCTAAATATTAGTCTGAACTGGCCAAGAAGCTCATACCTGATCAATTTGCCTCTAGCAATGATATGTGTATTGTGTACATGTGTAGGCATATACAGTAGTCCCTCTATTTTACAACCCTCTATTTTAATACCAACCTTGATTATAAGACCGCTTGATTTGGTCCCAAAGGGCAATATTCTGTGTTAAATGACCTTTATTTTAAGACCACCTGCAATATAAGACCACATTTTCTTCGTCCCATGGGTGGTCTTAAAATAGAGAGATCGCTGTACATGCACATCAATGCAATGTTGTAGCCTTGATTCCTGAAGCAGGTCCAAACACTAGACCTAAGTTTTATTTTTTGAAACCTCCGACCCAGGTGTATCCCTTGGGTCTAATCTCTGCATGTCACTTGAACTGTCCCATGTCTACATTAATAACACTTTTCTGCATTTCAGCTGGAATTACAAATGTCCCTAGCCATCACAGCATGGGAATACAAAATACACAGAGTACCGGTACATCCGATTCAAGTTTGATACGATGTCCTCCCTTCTGTCGAAGGAACTATCGCAGGAACTGTGCCGTCAGTCACCATCCATTGTTACTGGCGATTCTGAATTGTGTTGATGGTGGTGACAACATGGATGCTAAATTTAGCAGCTTACACAGTGCAATCTCCAGATATGAAAAGGTATTTTTTACATACATGTACCTTACATCCTTTCCGGTCAAATTCCTGAATTATTCTATACCAGGTACTTCACATTAGATCATGTAGATACTTGTAATCCATAAAAGCAAATGGTTGTATATGTCGTGTGTTATAGGATATTAATTCAGCCCATAGAACAGTAGAATGAAACGTGATAAGTTCTAAGTGCTAATTTCTGCTGTCACTGCCTGTGGTATCCATTGACATTTTATGCTTCTGTGGTTGTGTCGCATTCACATATAAGCGACTAATATTTTACATGATTTTCAGGATCGGTCCTGGAACAGGATTGAAGAAATTCCTGACAGAGTGGCAGCGTATTGCTATCCACTCATTCACTGGGCATGCAGCTTAGGTAAAGAAAGAAAGAAAGAAAATAGACTGCTGGGACAGCAGCAACCTGAACTGACCTTTCAGCAGCACTCACTAAGGTCAAAGCTGATGGCACAACTGGAGAAGCAGCTGGTTTCACCATTATAATTTCATATTAGTCTTCAATTACAATATATGCCATAACTTACTCTTATTCTTTTGGGAAATTTAGCTGTGTCAAGTCGAATTTTTAGCTCTGCTTGGCTATTTCAGTTGTTATGGCGCATATGTGGAGACCAATCAACACCAAGTTTGGGGAAGTCGAGATAGCTATCCACCATATCTGGAGACATTTTTTCCATTTTTCAAAATTTGGAATTTTAATGAATATTTAGCTTTTCCAGAGTTAATACCTTAGTGCAGGCCTGTCACCCATAAAACATTTTGCTCAGATTTGGTTTAAAGGTAGCTCTTCGCTGACACCCCACCTGGGGTTTACTGCAATCCTCATCTGTGTGTGAGAGAGAGTCTGTGAACAGAATATCTGAAAAGTATTTAACTTGAATGAATCCTTTCTTACTGGGAGGCTTCCCTCTGACCCAAAGATTAGGTGAATCAATTTTGGGAGAAACGGGCCTGGGGTAAGGCTGGGTGTATGGGTTCTGAAATTGCCTCTATGATAAGACATACTATATCAGGGAAAATGTTCCAGGGGCCAAAAAAAAACAAAACAACTCCAGAGGCTGAATGTAGGTCATCAATCTGTGCAGGAAAAGCCTGGCTTTAACAGTCTAGCCTTTGGGTGTGCCTGTGTGACTCCTCACAGAGTGAGTGATTTATTTCATACCCAGCCAAGCTTGCAGTGACACCACTTTGGGAAAACCAGGTTCAGTTATATTAACCAGAGCCTAGCCAGTAAGCCCTGGCTGTTTTGGTTGCTTCTTGAGCTGAGCTATAATCTGGTTTCTGACAGGTTCAGATAACCACAGCGTAGATCATCTGGTTTGAGGAAAGAAAGTCTGTGATTGTTAGGGGTTAATTTCTGGTCACTATTAAGACCTGACTGCTATCATCAAGGAGTGTATCATTGTCCAGCGACCTTTTGGTTTACCGGTAATATATATTTTGTCCACTGAGACAAGGTGAGGGGAAACAACCTACCCTTCAGTATCTATGGTAACTAGGGCAACATTTATAATAGGTAAAAAAAATTCTGTTGAAAAAAAAAAACTGTCATGTACATTTTATATATTGATGCACATTCTATACTAAAAGATTGTTTTAACATATATTTTTGAAACAGGTTGCATTGGTGCTGTGAGGTGGATGCTTGCAAATGGAATACCCTGTACGTCACGCGCCATGGCCCAAAATAGAGAATCCGGGCTGCATCGTGCCCTGATTTGCCTGCCCAAAACGTGTCCCCACGATGCCAGCCGCAAGCTGCATTGTCTGTTACATGTGATGAGCCCAGCCTTGTGGGTAGAGGACAAACAAGGAAACACCCCCATTCACCTGTGCTGCAAGATGCTGAAGAAGGGGCTGCCACACACAAAGTTTTACTTTGAAGCTCTCCATTGTATACTGTCCACTGCCAGTAGTGTCTATACCGGTGAGTTATATACTAACTGGCACCGTTCTGTCATTTGAACATGAGATATAAATTATATGTTTTTTAAGAGAACTGGGGCCTTCTTCTCAAAAAATCTTAAAGTCATCTAGTTATCCTAAGCATGGAAAGACTGTCACAATGGTTGGCAAGGTGAACTTAAGATTTCTAAGCGTAAGATTTTGACAGAAACTGCCCACAGGATTACCAGGTCATCTATGATATTACCAAAAGTCAATGGAAGGAAAAAACTAGAAAATTTGAGAAAAGAGCAGCATTTGGGAAAGAAAAAAAAAATGCAAATATTAGGTTTTCACCACTTGCTGGAAATGTACAACATGACATTGTATTTTAACACAGCAGCAGCGATACAATTATATATATAAAAAAAAACATTTGCCCAAGCCTGTCAGGAACCATGCTTTTGCCACAGGGCTCAAGATTCACTCATAATTGAAAAGTAAAGCCATTTATTCTGATAAGTATGTGACAAATTTTGAAAATGAAAGTTCTAATCTGTCAAAGTCTTGGTGGTTGGATGGCCATATATATGTTTCATGTCAAGACAAATAAGGGATCTCTGGATTATTTTCAACTGCCATAATATTCTTTGAGACTGGGTTTTATTATTCATGCTTACATGTTCCAAGGTATATATATGAAAATGTAATTTAAAAATTAAACAAATCCAAGTGCACATGTGTTCTATTTTGGGCTATGCTGGTAAATGACTTTTGCTTGCAGGGCGTGAAATCCAGACGTTGTTGAACATCCAGAACCTGGCAGAAGACACTGCGCTACATCTCCTATGCTGGTCGGATCGAAACTATGACATGGTGCAGCAACTGCTGGATTTGGGATCTGATATAACCTTGACAAACGGTTATGTACGTATGCAAAGCCTTTAACTCTCTGTAGGGATCCTGCTTTCTAACTAAAACATAAATGGGGCAACCGTTGACCTTATGGCATATACAGTGGTCCCTGGAATTTAAGACTGCCTATTCAGCCAGCAAAATATGGTCTTAAATTGAAGGTGGTCTTTAAATAGATGGGTATTTATACTGAAAATATACAAGTGGTGTCACTGATATCCAGTCTTAAAATGCAGGGAATTGTTAAATAGAGGGGTCTTAAATCAGAGGGACTACTGCACAGTGGTCCCTGCAATTTAGGACCACTCCATTTAATAATTCCTCCCATTTTAAGACCAGCCACCCAGCAACACATTCAATATTAAAATATCCCTCCTATATTTTAAGATCATAAATTTAAGACCATTAAATGCAGGAACCACAGTGACTGTAATTCATCATAATGTGATATGGCATTACCCGAAGTATCAGAAGTATCGCATACACATAACAATTGTATAAAAGAGACCTAATAATAACTGTTATAATATACCAGCAAGTTTCATTTGATAATTGTTATACACAGAACCTGTCTTAACAGACCATCCCATTTACCACAAAGATGTGGTCACTCAAGACAGGTGGTCTCTAGTGCCAGGTTCTATTACATCATATTTTAAAATGTAGGGTGTTCTGCCAGAAGTATGGGGTCTTTCAAGAGAGGTGGTCTCTTATGATAGTGGTCTTTTACGACAGGTTTCACTGGTGTATATAGCAAATTTCATAGTCTATAGAAGGAACCAAGACAGCACATTAATGATATTTGCATTGGTGTAAATCGGTAATTGACCCCACAGGCTCTAATATTGAAGAGGATTGCGCAGAAGTCACTATCAATACATTA
>JAAUYG010079207.1_pt1 | contig 13455 bp, 9 predicted proteins | sample 7278091 | NCBI WGS metagenome assembly JAAUYG01 (sample SAMN14350201, study PRJNA611818) | marine sediment metagenome | isolation source: surface marine sediment (0.6m) | place: French Polynesia: Moorea | collected 2018-08
GATCTTCTAAACTTATATGAATGATGTATTTCTCTTATTGTATCGCTAGATGTGTCACTTTGAACTGTACATGCTGGACGTAACTCGTCAATAAACTACTACTACTACTATCTCTATATTGTCTGTCCAGCCACCAGAACCCCCGGATCCATGGCCAGGGGAGCTGGATGCCACACACCACGGGAGTGTGTGTCCGCAGGTGACGTTCCATCCAGACACGAACACTAGCCTCCAGGACGAGGATTGCCTGTACCTCAATATATACTCTCCATACGAGGTAACTTTATAGAAGCAATCCCTCAATAATAATGTTTATTTCAGCTGGCTGTATAACTCCAAATGCAGTAGAGTACAAATCGCGTATGGCTGTATTTATTTTGAAAGAGGCCGACTTAAGAACGAATTGTCCATGTTCAGTGGAAGAGAAAGATGGTTTCATACGGAGCATCATAGTCTACATACAATGTTGTTGAAATTTATAAAAAAATATAAACATTGAAAACGGTTTCCATAAATAAAAGGACCATTTAAAAATATAAGTTAATTAGGAAGAAATTTTAACATTAAATACCGCCATAAACGTACAGTTTTTGTGTTCGATTAATTCAGTTTTAGGGCTACCTTTAAAATTACAAAAAATTGTACTTTTGGAGTTTTTATAAGCCATTTCTGAGTAGTTCGATTGGGCACCAGTTCTTGTGGTATAAACTTACTTTTGTTCCAACATCAGAGAATAATCATGCAACGGAAATTATATCCAATTCTCTAATTAAAAGCAAAATGCAAAGACAAGAGGCCCCTTGGGTATTACAGTTCTGCTTGCCCACTTGATCTATAGGACAAAGTTAGATTTATGTCAAACAGGCATGTAGCTGAGGCCACTTCTCCTAATTTTCATAGTTGAAGGGAAAAATAACTTTACTTAGAAAAGGACTAAAGTAAATGTACACTATACATGTATATTGACACCCAAGGCACAAAGTTACCAAATATACGTTGTACTAGTTTCTCTGAATCCCAAGTTTCAGTCCGTTTCGCTCAACAATATTTTTGTATTTCGCTCTACAACACTAATGTTAATTGTTTTACTGTATAACCCGACGTTAAATAATTTTTTATCTTATCTTATCTTATCGTACAACCAGCCGTTTTTTAGTAATATATATTTGGCCATTTTGAGATATGTACACTGAATTACCCTGAAATGACCTTGAATACAACAAAGTCAGAAATACACAATATATGTATTACTATATCCCTGAGCTCCAGATTCAACTCTGTTTTGAAATTCGGAAATGCACCGAATTACTGTAGAATGACCCTGAACACTTGAGTGTCATTCGTACCCATTATACACCAAGTAATTACTCCCCTACGATCAGCCCTTTTCAGATACAAAGTGGTCAAAAATTGTAAATGCACCAAATGACCCAGGATGACATTGGACGCTTATATGTTAAAGGTACCCTATATAAAAGGAATACTTTCCCCTGAGTCCCAAATTTTGTTCCGTTCAACCTTCCCTTGATTGGATGATTTGTATAAAGGTAGTAAGCACGAGCTAACATGGTTTATTTTTAGTTCCACTTGTAATTAATGAGCAAATTTATTGTGATATTGTGATAATGCAGGGAGACAAGTTGCGCTTCATCATACAAGTTGTTTTTTTCTTTAGATTATTATGTTTGCTATTATGCGGTGGTTATTTGGTGTTCAGAGACAGCTGGGAGTTCTTGTTTAAGAATTTGGAAATGGTAATTTACTATATCTGAAGCTGTTTTAGCAGCTATTAAGAAGGGTATCGTTAAGGGATTTTTTTTCGGTTTCCTCTTTGGTTTGAATACAGCTATATAATATATTCATGCCACATGGTTCTAATGTATTGAGTGTGTCAATCCAGAATTGTTCACAGTTGAGCCGAAATTCTTTAGTTTCCTCAAATGATGCCTGACTGTGGAATTTTTCAATTGGAGTCAAATTAAATAAATCTGAATCAGGGTAGTTGTGCCACCCATGGTATTTGTCAAAGTGTTTGACCAATGCGTTAGACTGATCTTTTTTTGGTGCATACGGTGTGAACAGAACCTTTCCCCGAGCATTTTGCTGGTTTGACCTACATATTGTCTATCACATAAGAGGCAGGTTACCAGATAAATAATATTAGAAGAGGAACAGTCTAATTTAGAAATTATAGGATATTCCTGGGTTATCATATAGCAAACAAATTTGTGACATGGTTCAATATAAAAGCAATTTTCGCAACGGATGCCATTGTACGGCTGGGCACCACCCAGCCGAGGAATTTCAATATTTTTATCTTTGCGGCTTTTGGCTTCGAGTTCTCGGACGGTTTACAGATTTGATTTTGCGCAACTATCTTTTTGAATAATTTCCGATTTGTAATGCACCAAACAAGGTCTTAGTACATGCTTCATTGAAATCAGTTGGAAGGCTGCTTGTTCTATAAAATCTGATTAACTGTGCCAGAATATGTACGTTTAGGGTGGAATAATTGTTTATCTAGCAGTTGATGGGTGTCGGTTTGTCGCTTTGAAATAGACTTTACTTAGCAGTCTGGATAGATCTGATGGATTTTTGAAAATTGTTGTGTGTCATTGATTAGTTGTTTTAAGCTGAGGGGTGGTCAGAGTTCATGCTTTCAAAGAAAGCGTTAGACTAGTCAATCCCATATGTCCAAATCATAAAAATGTCGTCTAAAATCTGAAATACACCAAAGGCTGATAATTATTGTGGTTAAAAATCTGCTACTCCCAGAGGGCCATGAAAATATTGCAATAAGAGGGGGCAAATTTCTTTCCCGTGGCAGTGCCAGAGGTTTGAAGATAAGTTCCATTATGCAACTGGAAGTCGTTCTTTTTAGAGAGATTTCCAAGAGCTCCATTATGGGTTTATAGCACGGGTGATTCTGCATATCGTAGAATGTTTGCCTTATCGCTTCCGTGCAATCATTATTATCAATTGAGGTGAACATGCTGGAGACATCACAAGTGATTAATAGGAAATTTTCTGGAATTTCCAAATTATTAAAAGTTATTAAGAAAATCTTGTGTATCCGTAATAAATGAAATGTAGAGATTAGATTTTAGTTGGCGGTTTTTTTTTTCAGATTCACTGCTACAGTCTGACACAATGGGCCGACCTTTTTGGTATTTTATGCGGGATAGTCCAGCTGTTAACTGGTTTGTGAATTTTAGGCAGGATAGATTTTCTTGGCCTTGGGTTGCCAGGCGGGCAGAGATAATCGTATTGTTTGCGATTTATGATATTATTTTTCCAGGAATCCAATAAAATATTTTTGATTTCAGTGGTTGTGTGGTTTCAGTGGGGTATATTGGTTGGTCTAATTTAGAGTAATTTGCGGGATTGTTTAATTGTCTGTAAGCCTCTTGCAGATATTGGTCTCAGTCCATTACAATGACAGCTGAACCTTTGTCGGCTTTTTATTACCAAATTCTTAGAATAGAATAGAATTTTATTTGTAAAGTCGTTAAAAAGTCAGTTCTGCCGTTAAAAAAAGAGGCTATAACACTTTTAAAGTCTTCAATTGATGATAACACTTTAAAATCTTGCTTCAGTTCATTCCAGAGTTTGACAAATTCATGCGTAAAAGAGTTTATCCCATATTTTATCGTTCTGTATTTAATTTGTACAATATTATGTTTATTCCTAGTACCATACATATTTTGCACCCTTTCAAGCAGTTCATCAACATAAGCAGGGCACAAAGGGTCCACCCACGCGGTACCTTACCAAGTGGTGGGGCCCATAGCTTGGGAGTATCCTTACCACAGTGGCCAGGCCCAGGAAGATCTCCCTGATTGACTGGTGCCTGCGAGTCTATAGGGGTTGAAGGTAGTCAGACCTGGCTATCTTTCGGTTTCCGATAGGTCTGGCACTACGGCGCAAGCCCTCGCGGGTTGTGACAGTGGTAAGGGGTATGCTGATCACATCAGTGACACTGACATGAATAAGCATGCACATCCGGCAGGGTACGTCGGACAGGGTCACCAAGGTAGAGCTCTATTCATCTGTCCCCAACCGGAATGCTTAGTGGCCGGGGGACACTCGTTCCTCTTCGCCACTCTAGAACAGTGGGTGGACCACTGGAACACTGTCCATGTGGCCGCCTCTCCAAAGTTCAATTGTATGGTGCGCGGTTGTGACTTTGAAACAGCCGCAGCACCTGACTCACTAGATGCCCTATTCCATTACTTCATTGACGCCTAGCTGCAAATCTGACAAAAACAGCGCCTGGTTGCTGTAACCAAACCCAGTGCTGCTCAACTACTGTCACCTATAGTGGCAGCCAGATGGGCTGCACGTGAGAATTTCCATGAGGTTGTGGTGTCACGTCGCAGGTCATATAGAAAGGCTCAGCGCAGAGAGAGCAAGAGTGGAGAGCATAGCTCTTCAGCCTCCAAGTGTGCCCCAAAAGTCCCTTCGGAGTCTGGTGCTCAAACACTCTCTGAGTCAGCAGACGAGTGGGCTCAGTTTCACCGCTCCACTGATGAAGCTGCCACCACCTCCCGGAAGGCTAAATCACTTGGCAAGAAGGGAGGAGGGAGCAGTGAAGGTCAGGGTGGCCCAATGGCCAAGTCTGGCTCTGGAAAAGGGAGTAAACGTACGGGGAAGGAGGCTGGCCTGACTGAAAAGCCACGCTGGCACCTTGCCTACAAAATTCCCAAACGACCGGTGCCAGACACCAGTGTCAATTCCGAGGCTCCAACCCCTCGCAAATCTGACAAAAACAAGTGACTGTAAAATAAGGCCACTAAGAAGAGTTCGTTTTTTACCCCTAACAAAGGGTCGAACCCTAAGGTCAAGACTAGGGAAGGGCCTCCAACTTTCAAGCCCTGGCCTCCGTCAGACCTACTGCTCAACCATTGGGCTAACCATCGCCAAGGGGACGACACTATACAAGCTAACACTGAGCACGTTGAGTGGGTAGGTGGCCTGGTGCTCTTTCGAGGCACCAGGCACCACCCATTGATCTCGTTTGAGGCAGGTCACCAGCTGGTCACCAACTCAGACTGTGGTGCATGGAACTCATAGACCACGAACCCCAGAGCCTGGATCCATCAAGAACGGTCGGAACGTTGGTCTCACCCAGGCCTTCTGACCTGCCTCGGCTCCCTCCTTGGGCCGAGCCCAATGGATGGGACTACTGGGGTCGCCCCTTGGCGTATCTGGATGCGATCAGCAGTCACAATGAGGTGGGAGTAAGCAGCGTGCTCACTCCACCCTCAACTAGGGTGATGGTGGCAGTCTTAGTCGACTGCCCCCATCAACCCCAGTTCCTGCCTGATATGGTCGTTGCTCAGTCTGCGTCTGTAGCAGCAGGAAGGCCACGCACCAAGCATGGCCTCTCACCCAGAAGGGTGAGATTCAGGACAACCTGAAACTCGAGGTGGCTGCCAAACGGCTGTTGCCCCGAGGCTATGGTGACGACTATAGCACAGCTCTCCAGGATCAGTTGAAGGCTTGGGACACCTTTCATACGCTTGATATAGGGCGACAAGAGAATGCCCCTAGAGTAGCTGAGACTGCGTATCGGTCACAGGCCACCTCTAGCAAGACAGTTACTGCTGATCATAAACTGCAGCAGCAACCTGTCATCCAGCTGCCTAAGTTAGGGGTAGAAAAGCTGAGAAGCATTTCCTCTAAAGGTAGTGCTCGGCAGCCCAGGACCAGCACTGCAGTAGAGGGTGCCCGTCTTCGGCCATCCAAGACTGAGAGTATGGAAGCGGATACCCCTGCTGTGCAGGCCACTTCTCAGAACTCTGGTGCCAGCATGGTGACTCACCCTGCAACGCAGGGAGCGAGCGCTTTGCAGACACAACCCAAGTTGACTGGTCCACTCTCTTGCCTGGATCCTAAGACCAAGCAGCGTGCCACGACTCCACAGGGTGTCCGTAACATAGTTGTGGGTGTTCTGGAAAGTGGAGGCGTGAGTCAGGAGGATTGGGAGCAATCCCTGCGGACAAACTACCGGGTGGACCCTCTTCGCCCACCTGACTGGTATGTGTCCAAATCTCCTGGCAAGCACCTTTCCACAATGGAAGGCGCCTCAGTAGATGAATATCTTGCTGAGCCTGATGTCACATCAGATGAGTTGCTTAGGCAACTGACCCAGTTGGCATGGGGCACAAGCCAAGCCTGCAGCTACCACCCAGTTGGCATGGGGCACAAGCCAAGCCTGCAGCTACCAAAGCCAGGACTCTTACTTCAGGCATAGCCAACGGTTCAAAGAAGTCGTATATGACTATGAGGCTGAACAGGGACACCAATACTTCGATGGACCTGTTAATGTGAATGATGAAATCGCGGGGTCGATCATTGCCACCGTTGCCGACTTACAGCGGGAACTATGAGAGGCCAAAGCTGGACAGTAGGCAGCGAACAATCATGTGTAAGATGCTGTTTGGCCAGAGATGCCAGACTGAGAATGAGGTTGCCCAGCTCAAACGAGATTTGTTTGGGGCTGATCAAGGCATGGTCGAGGCCAGGGAAACTGCCTGGAAATACGAGAAGCACTATCACGAGACTCTCGTAGAACTTGAGCGGGCTGGGGCTGGGAACCCAACTGCTTCTGGCAGGGCAGACCAGGTTCTCCTTAATAGCGCTACTCAGCAACTTAACCAGCTGCGCGCCGGGCATGCCCCAAGTACAGCAGAATGGCAGCTGGCTGCTCAACAGTCACAGACCAACGAACAGTTAGACGTTCTGCATGCGGAGTGTAATACTCTGCGTGCAGCAGCTACTAAAACAGTTGCTGAGTGTGATCCCTCTTGCAGGGCCCATTTGAAATTGTGGATGGACTCACTGACTGGCACGACCACTAGTGTGACCGAGACCGCTTTGATGGAACGGTGCATAAAGGCCAAAGCTATGGCAGAGGAGCTCCAGAAGGAGAATACCCTCCTGAAGGAGAGAAATGTGGCTCAATCGCAGATGCTTGATGAGCAGGAACTGGCCGCTATAGCGAAGACTGGAGCCACTACTACCTCGGCTGCCATGGGGCCCCTGTCCTTCCCTACACTTAGTGAGGTGGAGATGGCTCAGGCCTCTTCTCAACTAGGGGAAGGAATGAGTGGAATAAGCACACCACGAGCATCACCCCTCCCTCCAGTGGGGCGAGGCACCACGGCGTACCTTGCTGGACCTATAATGGGATCAGCTGGCTCTACCCCGTTCCCTTCTCTCAGAGTTGGAGCTGGAGGGAGCCATGTTCTCCTACCAGGCCCGTACCTGGGGACGTCCAGCGTAACCGCAGGGCAGCTCCAAGGGATTGGTGGCACTATGGAGACTGAGGGGGCAGCTCAAACCCCTGTGGTGTCCACGGTTACGACTGGTACTCCTAGCACCATGACTGACCAGGGCCCTGCTCAGGCAGGGGCCCAACCTTCATTTCATTAAATCCGAGGTGCGCAGGTTAGCAGACCGGGGTTCAGCAATAGACTTTGGTGTGAAACTGCTAACCTACCTAGAGGAGTTAGGTTTCCTAACGACTCACTCTGGGGCAGAGTTCAGATGGGGGAGATCCAGCGATCTCTGCATGTGCAGTACCCCTTTAACTGTCATGCGCCTTAGCTCGTCCGAACATACCAGTCTAGATAGTGGTACGAAAGAAGCTGGACCAGACACATGGAGCTGAGCCACTTCCAGTTCAAGAGTGTGATATGACGCCCACTGATCTGGACCAGAGCGAGAAAGAGAGAGTGGAAGGTTGTCTTCGTCCTGTCGTGGATGGCTGAAATGAATGCAGTGACGGATTTCCTGATGAGTGGATCTAAGTTCACCCCAAGGGGTGGGGTGTCGCCCAAGGCAAGCCAATGCAGTTTGCAAGGTGGCCCCCACCCTCTATCACCCTTCACTTACCGGAAGAACGGCAGACGTCCTTGGATGTGGCAGACAAGGACTCCAGCTTCAATGACTTAGTGGATGCAATCAGATCACAGTGCCTGACAATTCGGGGGTCGACCTAGGCGAGCCAATGCAGACTCTGGGGCGAACCCCCACCCCTCCAGTGCCGTAACTTCCTTTCACTTACCGAATGGTGCTGACCTGCACTGTGGGTGCAATGGCTTTGGCAATCCTGTGTACAACAATGCAAGCTGTGACGTCTCTTCCCAGTTCCCTCGTCCTCCATCCGCAGTTCCTCGAAGGACTTGGCCTCAATATGAAGGGGTCACCCGCGGCGAGCCAGTGCAGTCTCCGGGGCGACCCCCACCCCACCTTGGCAGTGGTGACTGCCACATCACCTTCACTTACCAAAGTCATTTTCACGAACATTTGAGGGACGTTTGGGGCACGCCAGGCAGTATTCTGGGGGCATCGCTTCAGGCAGCGAATCCTGTTGTCTCCTTGGCGCTGACAATCCGTGAACTCTGAACTGAACTGACCCTGGGATCTGGCTGCTCCCAGGGCTTGATGTTATGCCAACGCCATCTTCTCTTCCCGAAGGTTGGCCGATATGTGCTGCACGTTCAAGGTTCCAGTCCAAAGCCTGATACTGGTCCAGTAATATCTTCTCTTCTTGACCTTCCAAGTACGTCCAGGGTCTTCCTCGGTGATGCCATCTGTTGAGCCTGACATTTGGAGTTATAGCATTGGTAATGCAGGACTCTGAACCCTCTGTCCTGTTCCTCCTCCTACTGCTGCTCCTGCTGATCCGGCTCCAGCTTTTGCATTATGGTTTTGGAGACTGTAATGCAGATCGATCGCTAATGTCTCTGCTTGTATGTAGAGTCTGCCCAGTGGTCAAGGCCATTCAACTTGATATTTCGGGGAAGCTGCTGGTCCACTGCCATCCAATTTCACCGAATGGAATGAACTTTTGTTGTTGCCTGCTTCGACTGTTGCCTGCTTTCACAAACACTTGTCACTCTTACGACATGGTGGGCCATGCGAACCCAGGGTCTACCCCAGGAGTCCTGGCTGCAGTGTGGCTCTTGCTTTCTGGAGCCTCCTCTCCTGATGAATGTCCTCTGCCACGAGCGTGATGTCCTGAAGAAATCCTTCCTCCGACAAGAACTGTTGCAGTTTTTTGTGATGAACTCTTTGGAATACACGCGAAATCTTGAAGTATCCACCATGAACTCTTGGAATAGTGCAGATAAACTTTCTCAAGTATCTTCGATAAACCATTCCGGGCCCTGTGGCTGGGAGCTCTTCGTCGTCCTCTGCATGAAAGCAAAGTACACAGGAACTTTGTACCGGAACTTATTCCCTTTCTTGGCTGGCTTTTTAAGTCAGAGGTTCAATTGGATACCATATTGTGCCTAGTGAGCAGGTATATTGATACTTATTGTGTGTGTGTGTGTATTTACAGTAGTTCTGGAGCATTGGGAAAGATTAGTAAACCAATAGCAGCTGTAGCATCAGTAGCAATTGGTCCTTATTGTTCCTAATGTTTAACGTCTCACGTGTGGGTATTATCGCCACCAGTACCCTGCCCTGTCCCTGACCTGTCAAAACATTGACATCCGTGTGTGTGTTTTGTCACTTGGTCACAATTGACCTGAAGTGTGTAGTAGTGTTGTAATCTACGCGTTGGTGTTAAACATTCCCCATTTTTATTGGTGTGAGGCATGTCATAGTGTGTAACTTCCGGTTCGGTGGTGGGTGGGGAGAGTTGTGCACTAGTTGTTCAAACTTGACGTTGTCCTACATACTGGTCTTTGCTGGTGTGACTCAGGTCGCCTAAGTGTCAAAAAGTGGACACAGTCAATTTCCCTTTAATCTAACTACGTGAGAGTGGTTAGAGGAGACTGCCGGGACCCTTGTGGCCGGGCAACTCTTCGACTGCCATACGTATCTGGTCTTTGGACCCGTGCTAGTGGGCCTCCAAAAGCCCAGTCCCTGTGGTGTCAATCTAACGGGTTTCAACCTGTTATTTGTCCACTGTACAGGGGTGAGTCACAGTGTAAAAATTGGCCTTTGGACCTACCCGTTGTTTTGGGCATATCCGTATGTACCTGTGCACTTTGTCTCCTGTATAGCACGGCTCTGGTTGGTGCATTCTTGTAACATACTACACACTAAGCTTATTGAGTGTATTATTGAGTGTATTGAGAGTTTATTGAGTGACATATTTCTGTCAAGTAAAACTTGACAGTTTTAGTTTGCCCCAGTAACTGAGCGAGTTAAAAGGTGTAGGCTCCAGGATCGTAGTGATACTAACCGCCAAAGTGCCCCTATGGGTTGGTTAGCAGTGACAGTTGTATTGGGAGGTAACCATTAACCTTAGAGTCAGGCTTTGGGGTAATTGTCCCCTCGTGGGTAGACTTAAGGTTTCCCTCCATTTTTGGTCAGAGTTTTGATCTTGATATTCTATCCCTAGTTTCATTTTACTTTGTAACCTCAAGTCTCATTATCTTAGCATAGTTGGCTGATGCTGCGTTGTGTTTAATGATAAAGCAGTATGCATACATCAGTCTAGGGTCAGCGCAGTAGTGTACAATAAACAATAAAAGTCACCGCGCTGAAAGCTTACTTGTGTTTTGACACCGCGCTACCTGTGCACAGCGTATTCGGTGGATAAAAGTGGTACCGCGCTGTCTGCGCTAGTACTTCCAGTCAGATACCTCGTCCCGCGATTTTGAGTGCAACCTCCCCTAACCTTAAACATATCTCCTGTGTGGCAATTAAAGGTGGGTTGGTATGATAGCTGTAGAAGCGCGGTGGTTCGCGTGGGTGGGTAATTGTGTACGACTGTTTATATCATTGGGTTGCGCAAGCCGAGTAGCTAGTGACAGAAACAGTATCAATATTATAATGCCAGTGGGCACACGGCGGTAGTGTGTTCTCACACACTCAATGCCCCATGCTCCCTAGCCCTGCTCCACCGTCAGTCATTATTAATGTCTAAAGGTGTTATTGGGTATATACAGTATGACCTAGGGCGAGTAGGTAACTTTCGTGCCGCGCTAGTAACTTCACCGCACGGCCAATGGTGTCAGCGTTTCAATGTGCCGTGCTAGTAAAAGTCAGCGCGGCACTGGTACTTTATATCCCGGCATGCTGCACCAGTACCTATTCAGTATTCTACCGCTTTGCACTACCACGTGTATTATCATTGTGTCAAATGTTACCTGCAGACATAACTTACTTTGGAGCGTGCTCCTATACAGTGTCGCTCAGGCCTACTGTGTTCTGTTATAACCACCAAGTGCCATCAACTATCCAATGTGTCTGTGTTGTGCCTTGCAGTAAATGTCTGTGTGTGTTGACTATGTGTTTCAAGGTAAAGTCAATTGGTACTTTATGTTTCACCAGGTTTGTCCTTATCTGTGTGGAGAAAATGTCGGCCATTGAGGCCATCGGTGTTAAGAAGGGGGGATTCATGTGGTATTTCAGACTCCCTTCTACCAGCTAACTAGGGATTGCCCTTGGTTGGTAGTGTCTGTGTCATACAGAACAGGACTTGCCCTGTGAGGCAGTTGTTAGACTAAGTTATTTGGCCCAGTAGTTACCGAGTTGTAACTGTTTAACGTTAGTATAGCGTGCCGCAAGCACAGTAATAAGTACCTGCCATTTGTTGTATTTTGTGCTGGTTGCTATGGCGTGTTGCTGTAGCAAATAATTATGACGCCTTTCAGCTGTAACGCTCTTCAGAGAACTTTGAACTGGAACATCAAACGAATAACACGTATTGAACCCTTTGAAGCCATTAGTCAAACTAAGGTACAGTATTTAATGTCTGCGTTGGTGTAAAACTGTCACCAACATATAGTTCTCACTGTCTTGCGTACACACAGATATTTTCTTGTATGTATTTTCATGTATCATCCTCTTACTGACTTTCTGGCCTGTATTCGGCCAGTTATCACCTATAACGTTGCCAGTTAACCGCTTACGACCCTCTAAGGCCTTAAGCCTTCACCTTCATGGCGGTCTCTCAAACTGTAAGGCGTATGCCACCTCTGTAGTAACTTTAGGGCCATAAGCCAACTGTCTGTCCATAATCTCAGAGCCGTAGGCCATTGTACTAACCTTGTGTGTAACTGTAAATGTCTGTCATCATGTCTTCGTTTACCGTGTACGTGGTGGTGTCTCTGCCTCAAGAGACAGAGATCATGTGTGCTTAATAAAGCCGTCTCTCTGTGATATCAGTCTCTTGTCATTTCTTCTCCCAGGTATTTAGTAGTGGTCCGAAGGAGTCTCTAGCTCAAACTCGCAGCCGGATGCGTGGTGTTCGAGCCCCCTAGGGTATTTGCACACTGCCTATCTCTCGCGCGAAGGTCCGAAACCGCCTTAAGACTCTCGTCTGGGCGCCGTAAGACCGAGAACATGCAGCGATCTTGATCTTCTGACTCTGTTCCAACCCGTCCCATCCCTCCAGGGGGACAGACATGATGCAGGGTTCCCGCTAAATAAATCTGGTCGCCGCGCGCTCAGCGCTCAGACCGCAAAACGTCCCGCTGGTGTGGTGCCTTTTCAAGGAAATTCCCCTAGTCCCTTCCCTTACTGTTACAGAGCCAAAGAGGTGAAAATACCATAATACTATAGAAGACCAAGAGAAGGATGCGCAAGCCATGTATGATGTATACATGGTATATAAACAGATTGAAAGCTCAGCGGGTGTGTGGAATGTTCTTTGTGTTCAAAATTACGCAGTACTGTCAACTGTAACTGTAAACAAGAAGCCCAGGAGCTTGGCGCTCTGCTTGACAAGATGTAAGACAATGACCACATAAAACTGAATAACATAGAGATCTAGATGTATCTTTCACTCTAAGACCTGCCGTTTTGGAGGCACAAGGTTTTTGAAAATTGGAAATACACCGAATTATCCCCAGAACTGCCTGAAGCATTTAACTTCACAAGTATCCTGTATACACTGAATATTCATCCCCGAGGCCAAAATCTCACTTTGTTTTGCTAGATAAGACCAGCCATTTTTGAGATACAGGCTTGTCGTAAATCGGAATACACAGAATGACCTTTAAGCAATATAAAGTGTCAAAAGTGCCCTGTATACACTGAACACTCGCCCCACACGCCCAATTTTCACTCCCTTTCGCTCTACGGTCGCTCGCTCCTCGCTCCAGATAATTGAGGTTTTTGGTTTCCTCTGTAGGGTAAAATAGTGAAATTCAAAAATTTCTTAAAAATCGTAAACTCGAAATTTCAAAACCGTGCTTTTGTGAGGACCACTGAGAAGAAAATTCAGAAAAAGTTTAAAAGGATTCAAAAGTGATTTGAGGGGAGGAGAAGCGTTTTGAAGTTTGGGCTCCCATAGGGTCCCATGTTAACGAAAACGAAAAATATTCGTAACAAATTTTTAAAAAAAAATTCCAAAAATGAAGAAATGGTCCAGGCATATGGCCCAAGGGAAGCCACAACTAAAATGTGAAAGAAATCCATGTAACAATTTCAGAAATAATCGATGCCACAGACAGACGGACAACGGACAGAGGAATTTTGATTTCA
>JAAUYG010219420.1_pt1 | contig 13455 bp, 18 predicted proteins | sample 7278091 | NCBI WGS metagenome assembly JAAUYG01 (sample SAMN14350201, study PRJNA611818) | marine sediment metagenome | isolation source: surface marine sediment (0.6m) | place: French Polynesia: Moorea | collected 2018-08
GAAAAAAAATTTTGGGTGAAAAAAAAAAAATTTTGAGGTGTGTGTCAATTTTTTTTTTTTCCAAAAATGAAAGTTGCTTAAAATTGCCTGAGCTGCCCAGAAATCATGTTGGGGGGGTGGCAGCTTAGGGGTAGGGGGTGGGGCAGAGGTCCTGCCACCGACAGACAACTGGACGACATCGCAGAGTGACTTGTAGAGTCGCTCCTTGCGAGCAGCAAGGCGCGACTAAAAATCAAGAAAAACAGGTGGGTCACGCTTAACTCGAACACGCTTGAAACAAAAGTGGGGGTGTTTCTGCAAGAGCAGCGAAAAATATTTTGCCTTTCGAGCTCATGCTCGAAAAATCTGAAAGTTGACGCAAAAAAATAATTGCTTGTTTGGTCAGCAAGGGGTGAATTCATGCTCACATTTCGGGCGAGAATTGAGAATGCATTGCATTTTCTCAACAGAATGAATACCTCAGCTGTCACCTCGGTCCATTCGTTTTGAGAACTGAATTGCATGGTTAATTTTCTGTTTATCACTTCGAATTAAGCGCGACCCAGATGCAACTTTAATTTGCTTGATCTTTTAGGGAATGTAATTGAAGGTTTACCCTTACCGTCATGCCCTGGGTGAGGTTGTGCTCCTCTTGGTTGGGTATTTTCCGTGAAGCCTCTTCTTCACTGTAGATATAATCTGGGATGTCTTCCTTGGGGTCTATATCAGCCTGGGGAGGCAGTCCCCACACATCCACCGGGTCCACGAGTGTCTTCATCCTCTGAAAATAACACCACATCTGCTTGAGCATTTGAAACAGGTGGGTCCCGGTTAATCCGAACATGAATAATCCGAATTCTGATAATTCCAAGTCCCATAGAACGATATCGCACTCCTATCTCTCATGTGTTAATCTGCCTGCTTAATTCAAATTCATAAATTTGAAAGAATGTTATATGCTTGGTATTTCTTTTTTTTTGGAATTATCGGCAGCCACCTGTTCACAAAATTGTCACGGCAATGTCGCTTAAGAGATTCAAGTCCGTGTAGATGAAGCTATATTGTCCTGACTCTTTAAGGGGGACAGAAGCCGTGAGTTTGACCCAAAGATTTTACCTTTTTGTTTTTGGTTGTAGCCAATGGGTATGCTGCCCCCGTGCATGACCTCTTTGAAAGAAAAGCATAAATGTTGCAGACTGCGATGGATTCGACGGTGGGCCACGACAAAGACCTGTCCGTAACTTTGGAGCCGAAAACTCACCTGTTTGAAGGTTTCACCCTGGGTTTTGTGGAAGGCATAGATGGCGTACACTGGGATAGGCACCAGGCATAGTGTCACCAGTAACCACCCAGCAGCTTGGGCCCCTGGGGAGAAGGGCTCTCCTGACGTCTCTGTCTCTTCAAAACGCACAGCTACGAACACCAGCATGGCCTGTAAAAAGTGAGACACAAAAAGTTAAGAACAAAGTTTTGGGCAGATATCATATGTTTTGGGAAAATTTTGATTTATCTGGTTTTCTTCCTCTTGAAAGCCTCTGTGACGAGAAAGTTGCCCTGCCATGACAACGACTCATGAACAGAAGATGGCCGCGCCCCGTGTCTTTGGTTCTTGGGGTGTCAGGAAAATTATTATTATTATCATTTTTTCTTTTTGTCAATTTCCGTTTTTGTATCTTTTGTAAAAAAAACCCGCAGTTTACTGCTTTCAGCAGTGCAAAGAGAAAATTATTGAAGTGTTGTCCTCTTGCAGTCTGCCACATTGCAAAACAGCATCAAACGTGCTGGAGGAGTAGCTAACAGGAAAGGACGTAAAGAATCGCATGTACAACCCTGTTCACGATTGTGACAACCACCACCAGCAGGATTCAAATTCAACAATTCTTTCAGAGTGAGATCTTAACTGCAAACTTGATGATGAACCACTGCAAAACATTGCACACCAGCAGGATTCAAAGGCAGTCCTACTGCCAGAATGTGGCCTAAAATGCAAGCCTAATGGACCACTGCAAACATTGTACAGTGTGCACTTACCAGTATCAGTGTTGGAGTCACCACCTGCCACATGAGCTGCCACCATTTCCAGGGCTTCTTGCCAATCATGATGCAGAGGTCAGCTTCAAACTTGGTGTACCCATACACCCAGCAGATCACTATGGGTTCCAGTACCCCAAACACCAGCAAGGGTATCCCTGTCAGGTAGTGGTCCACCAGATCCAACATAAAGATTCCAGCCTGAAAAAGAAAAATAATTTGGTTTTCATCGCTACATATGAACATGTCACATTTCACATCCCTGAGACCCAAAGAAACCAACAATTTGAAAAATATGTTTTGAATGCACAGATGATAGTTTTTCAGTCAATCACAAACAACCATCTCAAAATGAGTGCATCACCCTGTCAGTTCACTACTGAGCAGCATTGCAGCAACGCAGATCATTCTGGTCACCTTTTGCAGCAATTTTGGATTTTAGCACCAGTTGCTTGGACAAATAGGTTCTGCTTTGTCAATTTGTGAAGCTTTGACCAATGCGTTTGGCTTTCCACCTGGTGTCTGTTTCATTGCATTTTTTTGTCTGTTGTGAAAAAAATGTGACAGGATAAGACATATCTGCTTGCTTTGGAACAAAGAACAACTTACCTGTGAGAGGAAGGGTATACCCAAGAGGTACATGAGGAAGCAGACCACAGTGAGTACAGTGACCCTGTACTTGTACAGCTGGGTGGGGTACTCATCCACCAGGGCTGTGAGTACAGTGTGCACAGAGATGCACTCAGTTCCCAGCCCCAGCAGCATCAGCATCAGGAAGAACAGAATCGCCCACACGGTGGCGCCAGGCATCTTCGCAATGGCGGCTGGGAACGCGACAAACGCTAGGGCCGTTCCTGGAGAAGAAAGATTTTTTGTGCTGGAGCCGTAGCTTACAGTCATGGATCCAGGATTTTGGTCAGGGGAGCAGTGGAGTTTTGGCCCCAGGGGGGACCTGAGCCCAAACTTTGCTCAAAATAAGGGGGTTTCCCTCTACTAATAGCCTGAAAACTCCACGATTTTGAAAAAATCTTTGGGGTAAGGGGGTGCCTAGGCCCCCAGGGCCCAATGGATACGCTCGTGGCTTAAGCAATGGAAGCCATGGCAAAACTTGCAGCTGAGAACAAAAACTAGAACAATCGGATCCCCAGTGCCCGCTTTTCTCATCGTGCCAGGATTGTCGTTATGGCTGGGAACGCCACAAACGCCAGGGCCGTTCCTGTTGGCGACAAAAACCAAAGTTTGACCGTTGTGTTCTTGCGAATTTTTGGGGTTGAAAACTTTGTCGTTGGGTCGTTGTGAATATTTAGGCCGAGCGCGACTGTAAGTCGGCCTTATGGAGTCACGTCTGCGTTGTCATTGTTGTTGGTGTGGAGGACCCCCCCCACCACCAGACCCCCCACAACTAGTAACCCCCACCACCACCCGCTGCCTGGCATGAGAACGTGATGGATGGTTGGGGCGCTCGGCCTTTGCGCTGACTAAGCGTACTTGTTAGGTTCTTAATGCCAGTTACACATTGTACGTTCCTAGCGTGGTTAAAGTGGGTCAAATCAGTGACCCGAAGATTGATTGACTTGAGACACGGACAGAACAAGGCCTGCAGGGAGTAGCTCTGTATTTGTTCTGGTGAAATTTCCACACTTTCCTTCTCAATTGAAAAGAAAGGACGAGCAGAGAGGCCCATTTACACCAGATACAAATTCGCAATTGGTGGATTGCAACACATTCCTCAGTGTGCATCATTCGTTAATTCGCAACGGGGCGTCACACCAAAAAAAAATGAAGCATTTTTGGCTCTTTCGTTAATAGATAGGAATTAAAAGGCCTTCTCCGTGTATTCAGACAAAGCAAAGCAAAAGTGACCTGAGGAAACAATGACGTCATACTGACCTGAATCGATGACGTCAGTGACGGAAGAGTTGAGTTGCATTGCTATGTAACCCATCGTCATGAAGACCGGAAACCCGGCCAGGACGCTGGTCAGCGTGTCCAGGACAACCACCACCCAGGCGTCCCTGGAAAACAAGGGCGTTTCTCAGCATCGAGACGGCGCTACATGACGTGGTCACGTGGTCATCTTCCTCATGCAAAGCGTTTGGTAGACAGGTGGGCGGGACTTTCTCACACAGGGTTTGGAAGGGGTGGAATCCGCAATTCAACAACGATTATGACGATTGTAAGAAGACTCAGAGAGCCCGCCCTGCTTGCTAAAGTGTGGCCTAACAAGGGCGGTTATCAGCGTCCAAGTCACGTCGCTGTCTATGCGCGAGTGGGGACCTGGACGAAAAGGACGAAAAGACGATGACTAGAAATGACAAAGGTGGCTCATTTCCGCTTTCATCCGCGCGGCCTGAAACAACTGTCTCCATGATTCAAAAACACTTGCACAATTCGGACCCGACCCCCAAAAAAAGAAAAAGATTCGACCAAATAGAAAACAACAGATTCGAATTCAGGCCTACTCACACTGGGGACTTTGAATTAGTCCCGAATTGAGCAAACGAATTGCCATTGAAATGAAATTTCGACATGCGTCCACTTAATTCGAGACGAATTCCAATTCGTCTCTGGTGTGACTTGGCCTTCAAGCGAGGACCACCGTACGTACTTGTAGACGTTGTGCTGGAACTTGTTGTAGCTGGCGAGAGTGGCGAGGCCTCCCTGACAGATGCTGAGAGAGAAGAACGCCTGCCGCGCAGCGTCGTACCAAACCTACAGCAAGAATAATGTCGTTTGTGTTCTGACAGGGCAGTGAAGAGGTGTCTGTATTCTGACAAAGGGTAGGGAAGTGTTGTCTGTATTCTGACAAAGGGCAGAAAAGTGCTGTGTGGAATCGAAAGCCAGCCAGCAAGTGTCGAGTTCGCGAAGGGAATGGGAAGCCAAGTTGAAGTGATCCCTTTCTGAGGTGTGAGCAGTGAAGCACACAGGGGTCTGCGAAGTCCAGAGAGAGAAATATAAGGGGAAAAGTGTTTGTAATCTGTGTTGTTCTGACGACTGCATCAAGGCTGAACTGCTCAAGGTAAGTGTTGTCTTCTTTTACTGTGAGCAGTGAAGGGTCGAAAACAATAGAGTCATGCGCACCAGTCTTCTTCCAATCGGCAGCACTGTTCAAGTCGGTCCTGGTTGATTCAAATGGATATAACATAACAAGTGATATTCTTTCAAATTAACCATTTTGAATTAAGCAAGCAGATTAGCATTGCGGAGACAGGAGTGCGATTTCTGTATGACTTTGAATGTAAGGGAATTTGGATTATCCATATTCGGATTAACCGGGACCCACCTGTACAGTAGTTCGCACTATCAAGACGGAAAAGGTGGGTCTGCTTACCATGGGGTCTGCGAGGCGCTGCCAGGACGGCTTCAGGTAGAACACAACCCCGGAGGTGGCTCCCTCTAGCATCGCGGAGTTCACCAGAAGGACTATCAGGATAGAGTAGGGCAGCACCACCAGAACATACTGCACCTGAAAACAAGAAGTAGTATGGAGACACTGTGTTTGATACAAAACAAAACAAAAACAAACCAAGACGCTGACAAACGTCGAGTGACGTCATCAGACATGACGTCACATGAAGTTGCATCACTAAAGTGACGTCACATACCTTGCCAGTGATGCGCACGCCTCTGAAGATGATGAGGAAAACGAGAACCCAGGCGAGAAGCAGACACAGACACAGAGCCCAGGAGACAGAGCCAGTGTCTCCTATTCCTTCTCCTCTGTTCAGGACCTCCTTCCTGCAAAGAACCCAGAGAATCTTATGTATTTCCCAGAAGGCAAGGCTGATCTCTCAAAACAGGGCTGCTTCTGGTTTGCTTGCGGAATCTGCTCTGCTTACTAACTACTTTTCTTTCTCATTGGGTCTGTTATGCTTCACACTCAAATTTACTCCACTGTACATGCCATGCAAAAGGGGTCTTTTGGTTCCTTTTTCCCACTTCGTTTAAAACCTGAACAGCATTTGCAAAATATTTTCCAGAACCTTTGTTTCAGGAATAATACCATTTTCAAGGTAGATACTCACAGGAAATATTCTTGTGCAGGTGACACAAAGTGCTTGGTGGAGTTGTACACCAAACTTGTGTTTATCCTTTCCAGAATTGAAGGAAACTCTGTGGTGCCATCTAGTGATGATTGCAATATGGTGGCAACAAATGCTAAAGTGGTGTTTCCACTGTTGTTGCTGGTTGTCAAGTATCTATCAGTTGTCAAGGCAGGAGAAGGGGTGGAGTAAATTCTAGTTGATGTGGAGTCAAATTCTGCAGGGTATATTGTTGTGTAGTTGTCAGCAGATACTGTAGAATTTTCTGCAGGCTGGTCAGCCAAGGCAAATGTAGGACAGTAGTAGCAAGTGGAGTTGATGAACTCCAAGTCTAGGTCTGCACCAAACAGTGCACTGCAGTTGACATGTTCTATGGCTACATCACAGCAATCTGAAAAGACAAAAGGCAAAGACATTTTAGAGACACTCCAAATTATCTGGCAACTTTGGAAAATTGTCTAGTTATTTTGTTGTGTAGGGAATGTATGTCAAAAGTCTTTGTTGTGTTGTAGCTGTGGCAACAAATCAGGGAAGTTCCAAGGGTTCCAGCAGTCGTTTTGTGTGAATACACCGAACAACCCGAGGATCCGGCATGACAAAATCTCTTGTGTCCACCGAAGTCCAGTGCTCACTGAGAGGAATTCCAACTGCGCACTGAAGATTCTGTTGTTTCCACAAGTTTACTGACAGTTCTTGGTGTCACTGTGTACCATTTAGGCTGCTGATTTTGTCCCAGGTGTTGCTGCCATTTACTGATTGAGTTACAGGTATTGCTACCACTTACTGATTGTGTTCCAGGTGTTGCTACCACTTACTGATTGTGTTCCAGGTGTTGTTGCCACTTACTGATTGTGTTCCAGGTGTTGCTGCTACTAACTGATACCACCAACTGATCCTGTCCCAGGTATTTTTTCCACTTACTCATTGTGTTGCAGATGTTGCTACTGATCCTGTCCCAAGTGTTGTTGCCACTTACTAATTCTGTCCCAGGTGTTTCTGGCACCTGCTGATTGAGTTTCAGGTGTTGTTGCCACTAGGATTGTGTTCCAGGAATTGCTACCAATTACTGATTGAGTTTTGGGTGCTGTTGCCACTTACTGACAGTATTCCTGGTGTTGTTGTTGCTTTACTGATTGTGGTTCAGGTGTTGTTGCAGGTGTTGTTGCCACTTACTGACTGTGTTCCAGGTGTTGTTACTGCTTTACTGACAGTATTCCTGGTGTTGTTGCTGCTTTACTGATTGTGGTCCAGGTGTTGTTTCTGCTTTACTGGCAGTGTTCCAGGTGTTCTTAGTATTATTACTGCTTTGCTGACAGTGTTTCAGGTGTTGTTACTGCTTTACTGATTGTGTTCCAGGTGTTGTTGCAGGTGTTGTTGCCACTTAGTGATTGTGTTCCAGGTGTTGTTACTGCTTTACTGATTGTGTTGTAGGTGTTGTTGCAGGTATTGTTGCCACTTACTGATTGTGTTCCAGCTATTGTTGCAGGTGTTGTTGCCACTTACTGATTGTGTTCCAGGTGTTGTTGCAGGTTTTCCAGGGCAGCTCGGTCCGCATGGAGCTGAAGAACATGTAGATGCTCCAGCCGGTGATGACGTTGTAGTAGACACTGGTGAGGATGATGTTGATGGTCATGCCAATACCCAGACCTGAAATAGTGAAAGTGAAGGGGTGCTGATCTCAGAAGCCCTTGGTAGGAGGGGAACAGGCCAAAAACAATGCAAGCATTTTTTTTCATGGACTGCCCCAAAACCAGAATCCAACGCTGAGATGTATGATGTTGCCCAACTGTTCTTCACCCAAATGAATGGGTACTCATTGGCCGAACCAAACCACAAAACTGTTTCTCAGACCAGGTGTTACCAGGCTCGGATCTGACATTTTGGTCAGTGGGGAGGGGTATATACATAAGTCTGAACCAGAAGGAGAGAAACTCATTTGGGTCCCATGAGTCCCTCGCTTGTTCCCTTTGGATGCTTATTCTCAAACTTGTTTGAGTTCACATCGGGCTTCCTTCCAAGAATAGCCTTCCTGGATGGCTGGGTTCGAAAGGAATCACGAACCTTTGAATACAGGAGCGATGGTCCAGATGGTTATGGGTCCCAGAGCAGCGTACTGTCCGAACAGCATCTCCAGGTACACCAGAGGTAGGCCTCCCAGGCATAGGAACACAGCATAGGGCAGCAGGAAGGCACCTACAAACAAAGGAAACAAAAAACCCAAAACTACTGAATTCCTATGCACAAGCACTGTCAATCACCAGAAGACCAGTGATGAGTACGCTTATAGCATACTTCACCCTTAGTACCCTAAGGTAAAGGTACCTAGTACCCAAGATAAACACCATGTCAGCAGAACAGCTTGGCAGAGCTACACTGCCACTGCTACTGCCTTATAAAACCCCTTGCCACAGCTGGCCTACCAGAGTATGTTGCCACACACTCACCAAGTCTGACTGCCTAACGCCCTTACAGAACTAGACAGTAACAACAAAAGGGCCCAGGAACACAGCATAGGGCAGTAAGAATGCGCCTAAAAAGCACAAAAACTTCATTCTGAGGTTCAGGCCCAGAAATGATGACCGAAACTCGATTTTTGGTTCAGAACAGACTCGCGGATGGCTGAGGCACGGAAGTGGAGAACAAAACACATGGGCGGACCTCTTAGACACACGGACATAGCATTCCCATGCACAGGCAAGATCCAGTGTTTTGTTTCATTCAGCAGAAAGCAAGCAAAAGGCCAGAGCACGGTTAGCGTTGTCTACGCAGACTCGAATACACCATATTGGACCGAAGGAACGCAGAAAAAGGAACCTGGAAAACTTACCTCCCCCGTTCTTGTAGCAGAGATAGGGGAATCTCCAGATGTTGCCCAGACCGATCACAAAGCTGATGGAGGAGAAGAGAAACTCCCAGCGCCCCGACCACATTCCCCTCTCCGACATGTAGAAAGTTCCCGGATCTACAGCAGCTCCATCTGGTGTCAACATATCGTCATCTGTGACGTCATAATCTCGCGACACATCGCGCGTTTCCGGCTTCCCGCCATTTAGGTAAATCCTGCCTTCTGATTGGTCAAAAGCGGGATTGGAGTTCCCAGTTGACGCAGGCGCAGTGTCTGTGATTCTGACGCCATGATTCTTGCGCTTCCGGTGTCTGTTCCTGAACCTGCTGGGATCTGGACTTGGTCTGCTGCTGGTCTGACTGGACTTAGAGCTGTACAGACTGGGATTCTTAAGTGGAGAGTTCTGCTCTTGATCTGTGAAAGGAGAGAAATGAAACACATCAAAAAATCTCCCGCACAAAGAAAGAGAAACGGCGAGACGGGCAGACTGTCAGACGCAACCAAAAAGGACAAGAACTACATCCAGGGAAGGGAAACACCAGCAAAACCAAACTTGATGTGGAGAAAGGTTTCACTTGCTCCTTTTTTTCTTTTCGCTGAATGGGTGGATGTTCAGTTGCAGAATAAAGTAAAAGCACTGGGTCAAAAGTACATGAATGCAAGAACTCTGGGACTCCGAACTTACCTGTCTCAAACCCAGGATTCTTGTGACCTGCTTGCTGCACATGCGTCGGGTCACTTTCGGGTCCTGCCAACTCATTTGCGATTTCATTTTGATTCTGGTCCATGGTACCTGGAGTTGCTCCGGAAGTGATGTTTCCCGCCGTTTCTTTGGCCTCGTTTTGAATCTGAAGCGACTCGAGGCTCTCCATCTTCTGGAAGACCCCGGATGGAGGGTCTGAGGCGCCATCTGGCTCCATTCTGTCCATGTAAGGAGATGCTGATTCTGATTGGCTCACAGAACGCTCCATTCTGCCCTGTACCTCCGGTTGGGTCATTTCAGCTGCTTCTGCCGCGTCTCTTTTCACCATTTCTCCTTCACCGGAAGTAGTTTTCATGTCACGTGATACAGTGTCTCCTGGATTGGCTTGGACAGACGCCATTTTGCTTGGTCAGGAACTTTGCGAGGCTTCAGTGTTTCCTTGGTCTGGTGTTGTGAATCTGCAGATGAGACAAGAGACAAAGAGGAACTTAACATATGTCTGAAGAAACAAGACGTTTGATCAAATCGAACCGAGTGGAACCAAGGCAGAAGCAGAAAAATGGCAACTGGAGATTTAGCCCAAAAAAGGCCAAGGTACTTCCTGCCGCCGTCGCCATCCACCACGGGGGTGGGGTAACAAGTGTCAGGGGGGTAACATCCATGTGGGGGAGGGGTAACAAGTCAGAGGGGGTGGTAACATCTTTGGTCATGGGAGGGGGTAACATCCATAGGGGGGGGGGGGTTGCTAAGTGTACTCAGGGGTCTCACTCCTGAACCGTGTTCTGCTCAAAAGCAGCAAAATCAAAGCAACAAAGTGAACAGTTGTGATTTCAGTTTGCTCCGAGTCGTGATTGGCTCTCTTATTCCGAGCGAATTCACACCCCTCATTCACACCAGTTTGGCCAAGTCCCCAAACGTATTTGCACAATTGTGTGTTGTTTCCTGAGTTTCCCTGTATGGAAGCAATCGTTCTCTGAGGTCTGTTGTTCTCAGGTTCTGCAACATGTGATTTACTCCCCGACATCGCTCTTGATGCGATCATTGCGTGAGCACTGATGTGCTCTACTTTCACTTTGGCTGATTTCCACCAACGGAAGCATAGATCACACCAACAGATACAAATGCAACAGGGCCACATGTCAGAGGGGAGGGAGTCTTGCGTGTATGACAACGTCTAGGTCGCACCAACAGATGCAACACAGGCACGGATGCAGGATTTTGGTCAAGGGGGGCCCAGCAGAGTTTTGACTCCAGGGGGTGCCTGAGCCCAAACTTTGCTCAAAATTGGGGTTTTTACCTGAACAATTGCCTGAAAACTACATGATTTTGAAAAAATCTTTGCAGGCAAGGGGGGCACCAGGCCCCCAGGGGCCCCCTGGATCCGCTAATGCAACAGGGCCTCTTGTCATGGTCAAAGTCGCACTGCCATGCTCAGAAGCGATCTGCCTTCTGGGTTGGGAGTTCCTACCAGGACCGGAGGCCCTTGGTGACATCTTGACAGAACCACTAGTAGGTGATGCAAAGGACAAAAAAAGATGACGAAGAAGAAAGAAAAAAAAGACCCCCAAGTTGAAAGTGACACAGAAGAATTCATCCACAAGAAGCTATCAAGAAGTCCCCACCCATCTTAGTGCCTTGAGGTGAAGGTTGTTTCAGAATCTAATGAGCTCACTACTTGAGTCCAATTACAGGTGTGACGGCAGGTCTCCCTGCTTCTGTGAACCCACGGACTTGACTGCAGCATGCAGATTCTGTCCACCTTGCTCTTTTTGCCTGTCATTGGCAAAGCAATTACGAAGCGAACTTCTTTGTTACAAGAATCATATTCCCATGCAACTCCAGATTGGACAAAGAACCAGAAGCCACACCAAAGGTGTGGATGCCCTGTAGGCTCATTCCCCAAATCGGCAATACCAGAAAATAAGGAATTCAAAAAACGGAAATTCAGTTTTTTCCATCAAAGACATGCATTGTTAAGGAGTTTTAACATATTTGTAGTCACCTATAGAGTGACAAACTTTTTGCCAAAACTTATCAATATGCTATTATTTTCTACCGAAAAAAATGAATTTCCATTTTTGGTTTTCCCCTATTTTCGGGTTATGCCCCCAAATCTGCTTTCACAACAGCTTGCAGATAAATCTCGCTGAATACGCAAGGGCGTTTTTGAGTCAACCTGTTTGACCAAATGTTATCATTGTCACTGTCGTTGTTGTCATCGTTGAAGACAGACTCCCCAACCCCACTCCAGCATGGATGGCCTCGACGCAGATAAGCGCCCTTTTTTTCTTCGTTTCATCTGATAAGGAGCTTCTTTTTTTTTTTACAAAAGCGGACTGATGTCAACAATCTTCCCCCAACATGTCACAGGCAGTTAAAGAACTGTCCTTTCCGCACATTGCTACTCCCTTGGATCTACAGAGAATCTTAATTTACGACATCGCAACCCTTTGTGCACAGATAATGAGCTTCTTCACCTGGGTGTGGCCTCAGCAAACTTCTTCCCCATTAGAGACACCCAGGTGCGGATCTGCGTGGAAATTTATTCAGGGAGGGTCAGGGCCAGAAATTAAAAGCCGGGCCTTGGTAGATCCTGAATCCAAATTTTACCTACACATCCCTTTTCTAGGGGTGGACATATTCTGCACTGAGAATTGCATCATTTTGAGAACAAATCAATCTTGGGATCATGAAGGCAGGCTCTGGATAGGCTCCCCGGAGCCACAGCCTGGAAAATAAGTCCAGTCCTGGTCGATCCTCAGTCTTATGTTTACCTAAACATCCCTTCTTAGGGCACTGAAAATTGCTTGACTTGAAAAAGTCTTGGTGACAGGAAGGCTGTCCTCACTGGAGCCAAAGAAGATAGCACAGGTGGGCCCCAGTTTATTCGAAATTGACAAACTGAGTGAATTTTTTCTGCGATATTCGAATTAAGCAAGCAGATTAGCATTGCTGAGATAGGAGTGCAATTTCAAAGGACTTTGAATTAATTAGGAATTCGGATAAAACATTTTCGAACAAAGCGGGACCCATCTGTAACTTTAAATGTAGGCTAAACACCATCACATCTATTTTTGCCCACTTTTGGCACAGAAAATTGTAAGAATCTTTGGGCCAAGAGGGCAGGCTCCCGAGACCCACTTGCATCCACGACTGGTACTTTGTGGCCTCAAGATACACAACTATCAGGAGCTAATGATGGAACCGTAATGGTAGACTGTAGCAATTAGGAGTTGAAGGAAACGATAAAGTTACGTACTTTCATTCACAACAAGCAAGAACGCGGAAGTTTTTTCGCCTTGTTTGTTTTGCAGCGGAAGCTTTCGCAATTCGCAACGCAATTGGGGTTGCGCCAATGAAGGTTCCAGAAAAAGCGCGTCTGTGGCTCGTCAGCGGTGACAAACCTTTCATTTCCACCAATGCGACAGCTTATATTGCCAAGTAGATTTATCTCCCTGACACAAAGACCAGATCATTTCCTGCCAAACAAGACTGAAGGGTAGTTCTTACGACTCGAACAAAAAGGCACTGCTTGATTGACACTGAAGCGCGTCCCAATTGTACGGCAATCTACTACATTTATTATTTTGTTCGGATCCAAAACCTCACTCAGCTCAGTGGTTGGAGTGAACTTGTCTCAATTTTTATTGGAAACTTTTGCTTCTGCCTCTCTTGTTTTCACTTTGTCTGTCTCTGCCTCAATCGGAACATCTTAATGATGATCAAGTGAGTTTGCACGTTCACATTTCTCCAGAAAGCAGGCTAAAACTCTCTGTTTTCATGCCTGTTCTGACTCTCGCAAAGGAGGCTCATACATGTACGATACAACATCAGAGCAGAAGACCATCGATTCC
>JAAUYG010003840.1_pt1 | contig 13452 bp, 15 predicted proteins | sample 7278091 | NCBI WGS metagenome assembly JAAUYG01 (sample SAMN14350201, study PRJNA611818) | marine sediment metagenome | isolation source: surface marine sediment (0.6m) | place: French Polynesia: Moorea | collected 2018-08
GCCAGTGATTTGGCCATACCACAATTAATCCTTGAACAAGTGCAATAACCCTATTATTATATACCTGCTACTTCACTTTTAGAACACTATACGTGATATCAAGTCGCATTTTACACACGAAACAGCCATTTCGTGACGGCATTGCGCCCGATGTTTTTCCTTTTCATGCCTGCAGGCCATATAGCAACGGCCTGGGAACTTGGTAACGCAGCCGAAACAAGCAATGGAATTACGTAAACAAAAAGCACAGGCGCCTTTGCTATTGGCTGAGAATCTGGGTCGGGGTCACAGTGCAATATACAAAGTTCAACGTTCAATATGAAAATTTATTGCACGATCGTTTCAGTGGTAAAGTATAGGGAGATTTTTCAGGTATATAGTAATTCATGTTATTTAATATTTATATGCGCATGCATCAGTTGTTTTTTGTCTGATACAGTCAACACAAATGATTTCTTCCCAATTAACACAAATGATCAAGATTTGGATGCTGTCCTGAAGTACATGTACATAGTGAACTTGGTAACCATGGTAACTGTACCATGTACGTCTATGCCATTGACACGAGATGGCTGCGCACGGTGGTAAAATTCACTACTTGGTTACATGGTATCATGGTTATACAAAGCATTTATCAAAATAATCGTGATCATTAATCCCTTTATTGCAGTGTATTCAGCTGCCTGTATTAATCCTTCAAGTGCCCTTGGCTTCAATTTATCAAATGGCTGTAGCACTGAATCGAAAAATATTCAGGATTTTTTGCAGGTTTAGCACTGTTTAGAGTGGAGGTATCAAGTCTTATGAACACTATGAATTATTATACCTTTAATTATTATCACAAAACAAGTTAAAGGACAGCAGCTGATGCTGACAAGTTCTTCACTGACCGGGCTTGACCCCCTACTGTTGACTTGGGTGGATTGACACCGAAGAATGCACCAGGGTTTCCCCCACAGCATTTTGTTCGGGCACAAGTTCCAATGATCCGGGACACTAAACCACCTCTCCAGCCAAAACAGCTGTTCTGAAACAACTTGAGCATTTCTTTCCGATTAGCGTGTTCCCACCGAATTGTGTACCGAAATATATCGGTGAAATCCGCTATTTTGGTTTTGGCAGGAACAGGGCCTAATCTACCACTGTATATTTGTCTTGGCTGGACTATCGGTGTTAGAACAGTGATAGTTACTAGTACCAGAGTGCCTGCTGTATACCCTTGGCAGTGGAACTGCATTGTTTGGAAAACCTGCACCACCTTATGCCTTTGTTCAAGCATGCTCATTATGAGTTAAGTCTCTCCCTATTCTGTGCACTTGGCCGACAGTGACCTCATGGACCTTATGATAATCATGATAATGACCACTGAAGTAATTCTGCAAATGTAACCTACCACTAAGATAGAGACTCATGCTGGCCAGTCAGAATCTTAAGTATAATTTGGCACAGAAGTATGCCATGATTACTGGATTGAAAAATTTCTGCAATTCTTGACGTGATAGGGCGGAAAGGTAGTTTCAGAATCCAGATTAGATGCCAAGTGTTCAGGGCAAACTCATGTCACCAATGTGCCACTGAAGGGCAAATTTGAAAGCACTGCTTGCCCCAATACATGTACTACTAAACGTTGTCAGCACAATAAACACGATTGCTTAGTGGTGTATACATGAAATTATATGATGCATATATGGTAAGTAATACCAGTCATTCAAGCTGTAACCTTTAAAATCTTTATTATGTGTTGTTCATCTGAATGTTAATTTATGTTTTTAACATATTTTGTGCAAAGTTTCGATATCCTGCGTTTTTAATATGATAATCAATCATATATGATCGGATTTGCTAAACTGGCTGAAGTTGCACGGGCAATAATTACATAGTTTGTAAATTTAGCTCTAAGTAAGTAGCTTGCATGAAACACGTGAAACTCAAAGGGAAGATCAAAGGTATCTGCAGCAGGAAGATTTCAACACAAAACATATCTAAAACTTTATAAATCCAAACGAATTTCTATATTTCCATGAGGTATCAATCTATATTACTAAGCCTTCATAAAGTCCAGGACCTTAACGAAATAACACTTCTCAGTTCTCACATGATTCCAACCCACTGGTTTGAAAGCACCCCAATGAAAGCCCTTGGGTGCGCCAGACACAGATGTGTGCATTATGATAGAACGCGCGCACTATGACCAAGGGGAACACCCCCAGCCCTGAAGAGCAGTCAAGCGTGACACATGTCATCCTGGCAAATGAAGAAATGCTTGCTGGTCAGTCAGGGACCAAGGTAGCCACGTCAGAATCAATAATGTCCACTACCAGTATAGTTAAGCATTAAGAAGTTCTGAATCTTACCTTGTTGGAGTCATCCTGACCAGTTTTGTTCCTCCTGGTTACCCTCTGTACCACCTCCCCTGGGCTGACTGACTGTGGGATAGTAGGCTGCTGATGTTGCTGCTGCTGTCGAAACTGCTGGGGCGGGGTCACAGTATCCACATTATGACTCACAGCACTGCTGTTAAAGTTTGGGCTGCCGAACGACGATGTCATATTCCCTTGGAAGTCATGGAAGGCAAAGTTATCAACCCCTAAAGCTTGCAGCACACTGTATTGCTGCAGGGATCGGCCGCTGCTGCTGGCACTGGGTCCACTACTGGCCTGAGCGGGGCTTTCCAGACTAGATTGCGGGGTGGCGGAGGGGTGGGAGGACGCCACGTCCGGCAACCCCACAGGGGTAGGTGTCCGTAGTAATGCCTCGGACTGGATGCTAGAGGAATCGTCCGGCGCAGGGCGAGATTCTTCCATGTGTTGCTGGCTGCGTTGCAGCCGTGGTGTGTCCAGAGCGAGATTCTCAACACTCTGGTCCAGTCTGGATGTCACTATCAGTGGTATAAGATCCGGGTTGCTGGTACCTATTCCAGATTTCATGGTCTGGGTGGCTAAGTCCGGAGTGCTGCTAGCAGCTCGCGGATACGGCGGTGGTGGTTTGTAGCTGTATTCTGCATTCAGCATGTGGTCCGATGTGCTGAACTGGTTCTCTGGTATGACCGGTCCCTGTTCTGGGCTACTGTACGTGGGGTAGATAATAAGGCTGTTGGCACGATCAACGGGGCGGAGGGGGTAATGACTCGGGTGTATCACCCCGTTAGCTGGTATATTAGAGGTGACCAGGTCCCCCATGTGTTGGTACTGTGCAGTATGAAGGTGATGGATCTCGGGCTGGCTGTATGCCATCAGTTCAGGCTGACTGTACACATGGCTGTTACGTATATTCCCCAGGTATGCCAGCTGGAGTGCATGGTCTAAACTCTGCTGCTGAGCCTGCTGGCTGAAATGCTGCATCACCGTATCGTAATCCGGTGCCGGACGGTATGCTGGCAACAAAGGGCTCCCCCCGCCATACACCCCACCCCCGGCTGTACTGTATGGCACACTGGGAGCCAGGGAGGTGGGAAGAGGCTGGGGAGCCTGCTGGCTAGGCTCGCCCTGGACCATATATACGCTGCCGTTGCTGTAATACACCTCACTGCCAGGGGGCGACATGGTACTGCTGGTGGGCGGGGTGGGGGTCGGGGCAGGGTGAACCTCTTCTGGAAGAGGGGTACCCTCGTAGAATGGAGTCTGTTCGGGAGCCGTTATCATAGGTGGTTGAACTGTATGAAGGAAAGTAAAGAATGAAGTAATATGTGTCTTTATCAATTCACTGAAACCACTTAAGTGATTTTCAGTTTAATAATACTATTTACATACTATGTACAAATGACAAGAGTCACTGAGAAAGCAACAACTAAGAATGATTTTTTGTCAGACTGAAGTTATCCCAGGAACAGGAATTTTCTTTGACTGCTGCTACATAAAGTGACATATCTTACATATTAAGGCCATATTATTATATACACTAGCCAGTATTTTAATTACTGAAAAACAGATAGTTTACGACAGATGGTTGTGTAATATTTGTTACTAACCAGGTTTCAAAAACGGATGATGACGCCGCTGGAAAGATGGCTTCCGGGTTCTTGATTTCTAACGAAACAATGGAAGGAAAGCTCAGGTCAGAAAAGATCCATTAAACATTTAAGCACCATGATCGACTTTTTATTATCATGGTACTAAGCAAGTTGATGCATACAACTATTCTCCATCAATAATTCAAAACCAAGGCACAACAGGAAAACAACATTTAATGCTATTTTACACCAACATGTAAAAGCTTTGACATCACAAGTTGTTTCTTTTTGAATATACTAAAGTTTTTAATATAGTAATAATATCATAGTAAATATTTAATCAATTAAATGCCCAGAATTTTTTACTGAAGGTCTGTACTTGAGACTTATAATAGACACATTTCAGAGGACCCCAAACCTGGGCCGGAGTTCTTGAAGACACTTAAGCATAAGTTTTGACGTAGGTTAACAATCTAAGCAATATCACTGGTTAAAAAGTTGACTTAAGTTCAACGCTAAGACTAAATGTTTCGAGAACTCCAGCCCAGAATCCTCAGCCAGGCAATGTCTGAATTTGAATTTTAATACACATTGTTGTACGGTTATATACAGACAGCCCCTATATTTAACTTTTGGGCAGCGATTAAACAAACTTTGAGCCAAACGTAATAGCCACACACAGCCAAGTCTGATGATTTGAGTTATCCTGCTTGGGCAGTTCAGACAGTATGTATAGAGATTACCTTGACTGGGCTGGAGGAGGGTGTCGAATTCACCGACTCAGTTTCCCTGAAGTAACAAACAGAACAGGCTTAAGCAACACTTCAGTAAAATGGTAAAAGAAAACTTTAAGCAAAAACTTCAGGTTTAGTTTGTACTTCGGCTACAGAATGAACAAAGCCTTGATACATGTGCAGTACTGTTATTTAAAACATTATTAGCCACTGGAAGAAACGCACTAAGTTGTCCATTGTCTGCTTAAGTTCAGGGATACTACTAAATGATACCTTTATTACCTTAAATACCTTTGGACCAGAAGTTGGGATTGCTTCATGACAGTGGCTTTAAGATGCCACAATTTGGACACTTATTTATACTTTACCATTTTAGAACCAATTTTAATCAGAGCACTAGCCTCAAAATCCCACAGACTTTGATGACCCGCAAGATCATGAAGATGGACACAGTGGTCCCTGTGATTTAAGACCCCTTCACATTTTAAAACTTTCTCTATTTTGAGATCATTTGTGACATCACTCTCATATCTTCTTCAACACAAATATCCCTCTATTATAAGGTCATCCTTAATTTACAACCATATTTTTTGGCTGAATGGGTGGTTTTAAAAGGTAGGGACCACTGTACTTATATACATATACTGTAAAAGTGGCAGTATTAAGAGTGGAATGACAAACTAAACTACTAATATTTTCAAGTCGGCAACATGAATTTTAATGAAGACCTTACTTAAGGTGCGCTGTGTGCTTCTTGTAAAACTGAAGTTGCTGCAGACAAAGCTTGTGGATGTACTTGGCAGTGTCAGGATCATCCTACAACAAATGACCCATAAAAAAATATGCAAAATTCACAGGTAAGTACAGTAATACAGGCAAATCTGGATCGGATAGCAAATACTGGGCAGAACCTCTGGAAAAAACCCTAAGATATAAGTTCTGGCTTAAGTCAGCAAATCTATGTGCTATAATTGGCTAAGATTCTGATTCAAATCAAAACTTAGGCAAAGTTTTTTTTTTCCAGAACTCCATCCAATACTCCAACCTGGTGTTGTTAGAGCACTATACCAAAGATCATAAGCATCACTGTATAAAAGTAGAAATGTCCACGTGCAATTTGTTTTGTTTAGCAAAACTCAGAAACTTTAATTCCCGCAAAGGGCATATATAGCATTCTCCCTACCAGTATTACTATTTGGCCATGAACACGTGAATGCTTGAAGACTGCAAATATTATAATATTATTTCATATGAAAATTTATACTTTTACAGTATTAACTTATTATATTTCTCAACTGTTACATCAGACAGCCTGATCTGGCACTACTGCCATAACAAAAGCCAAACCACGACATATTGGGATATCTGTCTCAGACAAAATGAAATGTTTGCAATTCTCACCAAATAAAGGTGGATGGTTTTCTCAGACCCCTTCGTAACAATGCCGATATTTTTCTTGCTGCATGTTAAGGTATTCACATCTTGCCACCTAAAGGAAAGATAAGGTGCAAGCATGTACATGTGTGAACATTCCTGCAAGTTCAGATCCATAAGGAGCAAACGAAATCTCCAACAATATAACATATTAACGAAATCTGGTCATGATGTACAAGATTACTACACTGATCGTGCCTTACGTCCTTAAACGTAAAGAATATTACTCTGTAAAGACAGTGACTCTAGAATTAATACAAAGTCATTGCTAATTGTTACTGCATCTATAGAGTGAGTGAATTGTTGCATTTACATCGGCGATTGGTCTATGAGTATTATACCATCAACAGAATCTGCTCAAGTGGATGGCTTAACCAGGAGGCTGACACCTAACAGTGCTGGTTACTACAGGAGCCACAGCCTTACAGGGACACATCTTCTGTCAAACAATTCTGCCCTCATTAGAGAGGTGTCATTTGGTGATAGTGTCCTTTAAGAGTGGGACCACTGCGCCCAGCTTGTTAAGGTGGTAAAAGTTGGTCAACATACTTGTATTGACCAAGTGCCTGTTCCTCACTGCTCGGTCGTCTGACAAGCAATCCTGTGAAACTCGATCCCAGCAACACATCCTTCCAGGAGTGATCCTGTAACAGAACAGATGACAAGGAATTGAGATGTAGGTCTTTGAAAGTGTGTGACACTTTTACAGGCAAATTAAGGCTTCTCTGTATATACTATCTCGTCTATTTTACGGCCCTTTATCTTAAGACCACCTTGATTATAAGACCACATAATTTGATCCTAAAGTGTGACACAGCATACTACATGTACTACTGAACCTTTATTTTTTCAAGACCACCTGTAACATAGGAACAGTTTCTTGCTCGATAAGTTGCCTTAAAATAGAGAGAGACAAATGCTTTGTAGTCAACATACGAGTCTCAGAGTTCAACAAACTGAAATTCACTGAATGCATACTTTTAGAATAAAGTGATTTATATGCCGGAAGCCAGACCAACAGGCACCTTTGAAAAGGAAAAGACCTTTGCTGCTCTAGCCTTTACAAATATGCTTCATAACATGTGAGACTGTGAGAACCAACAACTTGTGCCTGTTGAGTTTGGATTACCTTGGCATTGTGGTACTCCACCCCATAGCCCTCCAGCTGCTGTGCCTCGACGATGTACTCAGCCTCTACCAGTGCTGGATCCTGGCTCTGTAGACGCTGGTACGTGCCAACGACCTCCTGCGTCAGGTCGGTCAGCAATCTGTCGTCTGTTGTCAGACCCTGCATGGGCAACAAATAACAATGGAGGTCAAATACTGATACCCCTCTAATTTAAGAATTAAAGATGTCCCTGTATATAAGACCCTCTATCAATGACAAAACCCTTGTATTTTTAATATAAATATCCCTATATTTTAAGACCACAGTCACTAAGACCACCTTCAATGTAAGAGCATAATTTTCTGGCTAAATGGGTGGTCTTAAAATGGAAAGGACGTGGCCGGTTATACTTTCCCAAGAAAGCAGATTAATGAAGAAAAGCTCCAGTGTGGCTGAGCAGATATATATCCTTCTAATATTAAGACTTCTGACACTACAGTTAATTTAAATCATGCCCAGAAAGGCCAGAATATCTCAAGATACATATAAACAAATAAAAGACATCATACTAAGATTCAAAGCAAACTTGTTTTTTCACAACACCAAAATCTTACCCTTGGCAACAACACCAAATCTTTCATATACTCCAATGTATGCCGTTCATAATCATAATCACCAAACTCGGCTGAAAAAAAAAATCAATTTCGGTGAGGAAATGGGTAGAAAGATATTTTGTTTGGGAAAAGCACCATGGCAAAATACTTCTATGTTGTACAATATGCCACAGTAGTAAACCATATGCCATAGTAATAAACCAGTAAAAACTTCAACATTTTTTCACTATATCTAAACCCATTTATAAGAAAACCAGAAAAATAACAATTCAATCAAAATTTGTCTTTAATACCGAACTCGGCAAACAACAGTGCCTAGTCAGTCCCTGATCATTGCCTATTTCACAGAACCTACTGTCATCAGGTGGTCATGAAGAAAAGCTTTCTCTTCATGTCACTCAATAAACAAAACATGATAAGCTATGCTGCAATTTGTCATCACTGCAAAGTAAAGGATCTATCCTATAAATGTTATTAATGATAAAAAGAACAGCCCACTTTACTACAAGTATTGCATGTACTGTGTCGTGTGTAAACAGATACCTTGAACACTGTATGCTGCCAGTAAGACTGCCTTTTCTGCATTACACACAAGCTTTCCATCCAGTATGTCACTCTTGAGCTGAAGGTAATACTGGTACCTGTAACAAACAATACTGTATTAGTTAAGAATCATCATGTACAATGTACTCTTTTAAAGTCGGCTAGGAAACGGTCATGAAGACACCAAAGGTACTGACAATCCATCCTAAATCTGTATTAGTGTTCAATATTAAAGTATTTCTGCACCAGGCAAAACACTTGTTTTTTTCTCTGATCATGCTGATGGAGAATAATCCCACATGAACATACTACACTAGATGAATCATACAAAGACTTGGCTCACTTCACAGTTAATTACCCTGTGAATGCTCACGTCTCATAGCCTTACAAGCCTGAAAATGCACAGACTATAAAGACGCACACTGAAAGATAGCAAAGATTTTTGGAGGTAACTGTAGACAGATTTGTACAGTGTTGGCTTACTGGGCTGGAATATGCTACACAATACATACCTTGTCATGTCATCTTCAATCTGGGGAGCATCTGGCACAAAGAACATCACGCCAAAGTACAGCAGAGGGGAGTGTGCGTTCTTATCCAGCTGGCGTTTCAGTGGGCGATCTAGCTCCAGCCATCGAAACTGCAGTTTTTTATTCATGTATCGCAAGCCAAAGTACTCAGGCTGAAAAGATTTCATGAAACACGTGTGAATGAAAACAGTTCCAAAGGTCCACATGCATGTATATGCATGCACAACTGGCCGAGATCATAACTTATACTTTAAGTATCATATCCAAGGTTCTTTAGGTTGTCAAGAGTACATTGTAGTCATCAGAAGATAGTAAGCTAGGATGGGAAGTATAAAGAAAGATATATGTTATGTTATTCATAACTAACCAAAACTTAAAAGTGCCGGTAGCTACCAGTCACCTGTACGTACTAATACCTACCGGTAAGTCAGAAAGCTACCCACCTGACGCAGTTCTATTCGCTGCGATATATTTTCCAGGCACTCATTGCCAGTGCTGTCAGCCGTCAGCGTGCATTCGATTAGAGAGTTGTCTAACAAATGCACGCATACGACATAAGAGTTGTGTGATGAAACATCATAGCGGCGAGTCTTCTTCCAACGAAATAGGGGCATTCTTTACATGTGGCAAGTTTCTGGCAGAGAGAAAAGTATAAACTAGATTTTTTTAAGACATTGACTAATAAATCCATAATAACAATAATAATACTTATATGGAATGTTGTCATAGTGGTAACAAATCCAAACCAAGAGGTAGATATCCCTGAACAATGTCTTTGAGGATAGAAGTAGGTATTACAATTGAAACACATTACCCACATGTTCCATCATTGAGACAAATGCACTGAAAGACCCCCAAAGAATATTGCCTACATTTGTATTCTGAGGTCAATGGTACCTCCCATGTGTTAATTGTACTAATGTCCCCCAAGTCAAAATTCTGATTCATTTAACTTTACAAAGGTTTTAGGTTACAGAGCAGTTTTGGCACACGTGTACCCCCTGTTATATAATATGTATTATTGTAGGGGCTAGGGGGTACTCTGACCCCAAGACTACTAATGCTATGACTTTCACAGATATATCCAACATAGTTGAGACAGAGTCAGACCTCTTCAATCAATCAAACACTCACCACATACTGTATGCTACAAGGTGGCATGGGTAAACACCACGTATGTACCCACTGTCTCCTTTGAGTCCATGGCCTGTACTCATTTATACCTAAGTGAACCCAGGCACAATTCACCTGCAAATCTTTTGTAGGTACAGCGAGTTATGATACCTTAAAACCACTCAGGCTAAGGCAAAATAACCCATATATAGCCAGCAAATTTGAGACACAACTGCCCTAACCCAACAACCAAGAGAGCTGGTTATATTCTGATATTTGGAACCTTTTAGTTTTATCATCAACATTTCCAAATGGGGAAACTGATAAATCCACACAAATTTATATATTCTTACCATGAGGTTTCAAACCATAATACTGCCGCTGTTAGCTACGCTAACCTCTAACTAGTTAGAGGTAATACCTTAGTTAACAGCAGCAGTTAACTACAGTTTGAAACCAATTATGTAATGAACTGGGGGGTTTGGCTGGTGAAGCAACTACCATTTATGAGCATGATAGACAATCACGCTCAACGTGCTGAAAACGATAAACAGTGTCTTAATAATCGGGCCAGGGTAGTAGTGAGGGTACAATGCATGGATGCCAGTCATTTTGTCACACAGCTTTGCAACAACACATGCACAGTCAGTTCGCCAGTCATTTCATCACATCCCAGTTTAAGCAATGGTCGTGAATTTTATTTTTGGTAATTATGGTAATTGTGGCATACTGAAAATTCATTAATGTTTGCATTTTTGAGACAAAACCATGTTCGCGGGGATTTATGTTAGCGGTTAGCTCAGGTCTTGTTAATTATCTAGGTTCATGAATTATGTTTACGGCTATTTATGTTTGCGATTTAAAGATGGTCGCAAATCATGATGGTGCAAATGGCAGTTTATTGTGTTTTGTCCACTTTGTTATGCTTACTGTAAATTCATTAATGTTCATGAGGGATTTATTTGGCAAAATTCACAACCATCTTTAAATCGCAAAGGCATGTGATAAAACATGATACGAGATATGAGAAACGAGAAACAAAATTAAATACTAATTTTTCGGGCTGTTTTGTACTTTTCACCATCTTTAAATCGCAAAGGCATGTGATAAAACATGATACGAGAGAAACGAGATACGAGAAACGAAAATGAAATATTCATTTTTCGGGCTGTTTTGTACTACATGTACTATAAACCAGTTAATCAGGTTTAACAGTAACCATCAGTGTGTTTATCTTGTAAAACAGGGACTTTATTACAAAAAGAAGTTAAAAATTGGCATTTTGGAGTTGTTTCGTTTTTGATGTGAATCCTTATTGTATTACATCACTGACCATATCATGGTGTTGACTGGTTGATTCTGTGGCAAAATAGCTAGGTTTAATTTCACCTAGATGTTTTAAACTTGTAAACATGGTAAAGCATTTGTCAGGTTACTAGTAATATAGCGCGTTGATACATTAGTATCTCTAGGTTCTATTTCATGTACTCTTGGCTTATTATATTACTTGTGTATTAAGTATTTAACGATATTCGGCAGTAATATCGACATTTTACGAGTTCTTTCGTCATTGCAGCTTTGTGATTGGTTGATGCGTTTGAGGCTTGGCTTCCTTGGTAACCAGTTTAGTGTAAATAGCCACGGCTTTTGCTGCTTAAGTTTTAGGTCTAGCGCCGAGTTACAAGGGCGTCTACAGCAAGTAGCGACTATAGATAATTTGTCATGTTTATTAGATATCTAGTTTTCCATAATTCAAGTACTAGAATCTACGTGACATTGATAGCTTTTATGCATGAGTCATAACGTCCCAATATAGGCTGTAGCAGTGTTTGTGATGATCTACTATTCCTGACCATACAGTTTTATGTATTGTACCGTCGCATGATGCCGAGAACAAGTCATTCGCAACACCTTGATAGTTTCCGCTAAACGAAACATCTTAGATTGCCACGGAATCTGCCAAGGCTCCTTTTGACATGTGCAGTGCATCAGCTTTTGTTCTCTGTCCAAGATTCACATTTTACCATTTATTCGCGCATTTAGTGCTTTTTTTAGGTCGTTTCTCGTATTATATTTTAACCATGCCGTTTGTGCAGGTCTAACGCTATTGCTACCCCGCTGATAGCACTGATAGACCTGCACAAACAGCACGGTACCCATGGCTATTCATGTTTTATCACATGCCAATCACAAACATAAATAGCCGCAAACATAATTCATGAACCTAGATAATTAACAAGACCCGAGCCCTGGACCTGAGCTAATCGCAAATATTAATCCTCCTAACTTGGGGGCGGATCATCCTTTACATTTGAGGGTGGATGGTGTCGACAGCATGAGGGCGGTTTTACTCACGGACGGTTCAACAGTATCGGTAATAGTACCGATACTGTTGAACCGTCCGTGGGTTCACTTGTATCCCGAGAACTGCAGTACTCCTTCAATAGTCTTTGAAACTAACCAAATGACTGATCCCATTGATACTATTATGTAAATGAAGTCTCCACTGTCTGCCCTGCTGACTGAGTGTCTCACTTTTCTACCAGTTTTCTACACAAACAAATGAAACATGCAAAACTTTGTTTGGGGCGAAACTTTGTGACAAAGTCTGTGTGCATGTGTGTGCAAGTGTGACAAATATATGGTCACTTTGGATTTGGTACTTACTCGATGATCGTATAATGATGTAGGTAATAAATCAGGGAGAATACTACTTTTTCTGGCTGAGACAATGAGCAAGTTTTACATTTTTGGCGATAAAACAGGCATTAAAATTGTGAAAGTAACATACTATCGCCCATAAACTTTCAGAACCTCACAACATCGTAATCAGCTAATGTTCATGAAAAGTAGATCCCGACCCATACATAATATAGACAGACTGCCTGCAATAATCATCCAATATAGCAATAGCATGACATAGAAAATGATCTCTTCCGTGCAGACTTTATGAAAATTATTGCCAATACGTATGATTAGCAAATGATGAATGTAAACAAATAAATGTAGCCGCATCACCATACCTGAGAAAAGTTTCGGGCAAGGATACATGACATCATCAAATGGAATTTCAACAATGTTTCAGGTAAGCGTACTCAGCGCTATGTTCTTTGTAGCATTGCTTATATATTTTGATGCCGGCAGGTGATTATTATTATTATTATTATTATTATTATTATTATTATTATTATTATTATTATTATTATTATTATTATTATTATTATTTATTAAAATTTTAAAGACGACCCGCCCTCAGTCTATGTGGATTTCGGCATTCTGATTCTTCAGAAAAGTGACAAAATATGTCTTGATGCCAAAAAATTCGTTAGAAATAAAAATGTTGAAACTAGATTCCATGATTAATACTGCATCAAAACGAATTATTATAGTTGTGAGACTAGGCAACTTTTGCTAAGGAGACATGGCA
>JAAUYG010108211.1_pt1 | contig 13452 bp, 7 predicted proteins | sample 7278091 | NCBI WGS metagenome assembly JAAUYG01 (sample SAMN14350201, study PRJNA611818) | marine sediment metagenome | isolation source: surface marine sediment (0.6m) | place: French Polynesia: Moorea | collected 2018-08
AACAGAGTCCACTAGAAAAGACCGCTATGGTCAAATGAGTGCAAAGTCCAAGGGAAAATGTCAAGTCACATCTTGAGAAAAAGTCCAGCAATGAACAAAGTAATGCCCACTGTGGTCCGCGGCCAGCTAAAGTAGCTGGCTAACCTTTAACTAAAGCACATTTCCCTATCCGCCACCTGGGACGCGCCGGGGTTGCTCTGTGGGCTGAGCACCTGGGAAGATAGCCCAGGCTCCCCGGGGAACTTTATATGAGTCTTATATAACGCTAGGCCTAAGTTGTTGGGTTTTTTTAATACAAAACGCACAGATAACAAATAGCTACAGTAGTACTACATGTGTATATAATAAGTATGGAATAATCTCGGGACTACCGCTTTTCAAGTAATGATTCACGAAGTTTGAGGCAGATCTCACTTCAAGTAACCCTGGCTGGAACCCATGTTAAGAATTTTAAAGTTGCTGGTTGTACTATGTGGTCATCAAACTGTCTACTACAATCTACTACTATCGATGAAACCCGCCGATTGCTTTGTTTAAGCTATTGATGATTGACGGTGATCATTGTCTTGAGTCACCGGGCTCAATGGTGAAGAGGATTCTAAGCGAGATTCTAAGAGATGTAATCTTGTGCAGAGTCGTAGCCACTGAACACTGCTGAAGGGCCAGTTTACTTTGTTTGACAATGCTGTCGTACCACAGTAGTTACGAAAATAGTGGTTTGTATCTCACAGTATAGACCAGTATATGTGCACTTTTTTGGCGGGCAATCTAGATGGTAGGGCGCGAACTTCCACAATCCAAACTGCAAAGGAACTCTCCTCCCGAAGATAATTTTCAGTTCTCACCGGTACAAATTCCGGTTGTCAAAATCTACGAAGCTGTCATTTGGTCATTTTACTTTCACAAATACATTTTGTCGGAGTAATGGCAGCTTTCAGTAAATTAAAAGTATTAGCCACTCCTAGAAATTCTGCAGTTGCTGCTACATCCGCTGCAATATTGTGGATTATTGCACGGCAAGCCAGGAGCTCTGGAACAGCGAGGTAAAGAAATCCATAAAATACCCCAATTATCGCCCAAGCCCAGTTATTCGTCTTGCTTGAGAAATACCCATAACATTCATTGTGCCTAGTCAGAGTCTTGTTGCCCCCACTTTTTGTGGGTGTGCACAACGATAGAGCTTTGGTGACCAGAATGATAACATTGGAATCTTTTCAGAGGAAACCGGCAAAAAAGAAATATAGATCTATATGTTGGCTGGTACAGCGGGTTTCTACTAGTTCTAACTTCTACCAGGGCCGGATACATGCTTGAAATCCGACCTATTTACCACGGGATATTTACACTTTGACAATCTATATATAAAATATAAGTTTCACTCGTTTAAAAAGGCAAAAATTAATAGGGGATGACAAAACTTGATAAGAATTGAAAATATATATGAATGAATAAAATAAATAAACAACACCACTTGTCGTCCTTGTTCCATATTTTCCTTTTGTCTCAGCAAATGCTCTCTTCAATACAATAGATGCTATCTACCGGTATATGCTGCCTTCTGTGTTGTTAAAAAATGCCAGGTAAAACAAGAAGCACTGGACAGGTCATTTGGTGTGATTACCCATTGCATGTTATAAGGTGCACTAGTTTACAACACAGGGACGCGCAACGGTAGCCTATGGGGATGGAGATTAGCAGGTGCGAAAACAATACCAATGCAAATAGGTGAGCCTGAGATAAGAAGTGGAGGCGGTGACATAACAAGCGGCAACAGACCGTGACGGGATGACACCTGTAAACTGGACCCTCGCATACGGATTAGAACAAAACTGCGCCATGTAGGGGTGGGGGTAGGACTATCGGGGCCAGTCTCAGGGGCTAGTGTTTGTACAGGCATACGTCGCACTAATTATAGCAAGGGGCGTTGGAGGAAAGCATATCTGTAACTCTAGGAATGGTATGTCTTGTACGATGTTCAGCGGCAAATTACTGCAAATAGGTCACACCGATTTCCAAGGAATCTGACCTATTTACATGCAACAGTGAAATTGGTCTAGATCCGGCCCTGTCTACTAGCTAGCCGTGAACCGGGTGAGCGGCGGCACTTTGAGATACACTAGTAACTAATACCCGTACGTACCCGTAAACAACCCTTTTACGGGCCTTTATCTGACCGATAGCTCCAGTAAATTTTGTTACGGCAACATGAACAGAAGACAGTCACTTGTGGCTAATATCCTACTAGTAAACCCCCACGTATAGTAGACACGTATACTAATATCTTCTTATGCGCCCCTATCACACATTCATGACAATATAGGGTACTTTTCCATTTACACTTTGCAGAAAAGCCAAAGTAAGCTATAGGGGAGTATTTGAAGATATTGCCGCAGGGATGGACATTGAGGATTGTCCGACTGCCCGGGACAACTGAAAGTAACTGTCGGACACCTAAACTTCCCACTCCACTTGTCCGACAGGACAAGTAAAATTTGAACCCTCTTTATGCTAAAAGCAGGTGTAGGAACAGAAAACAATGCCAATGAGAACCAAATAAAAAATTTGGGCAAGTGAATTTTCATTTTGGACAAGTGAAAATTACCCTCACTTGTCTGACAGGACAAGTCTGAAAATAAGTTAATGTCCAACCCTGTGCCGTAACCTTACTGTACCCAATCTGTGGAGTGCATCCACTTGTCTTCCACAGTCAACAGACGACCAGTGGATAAACATGATAAATGCCACAGATTGGGGTTAGTCACTTGGGGCTAGTTTCCACGGCTTTCTAGCTTGTGTTTATACTACTGAAGTGCATGCAAGTCTGCTATAGTTCAATTAAATTAAAACGTCGATATATAGGCCCCAGGACACGTCAGAAAGTGTTCTAATTCTGGGGTTTCTATTGACATTTAATGTAATTTGATTCAACATCTACCTATGCCTGTCCAAAATGTCATTGACTATGTACTTGCTACAAAAGAAACTGACACTGGCAGTTGTCATCCAACATCATCGTAACATCAGCCTCCGTCAACAATGGTAAGCCATTACCCGACTGATTGGACAAGCCAATCATTAGGTATATGGTAATTAAGTTTTTGGTAAAACCTTGATTACACTATCCATGTGCAACAACTATCGAACAATGCGTAAATCTAATAGTAACCAGGGATGGACATTTAATAAGTATTGCCTGAATGCCCAGGGCAAGTAAAAGTAACTGTCGGAAAAGTGAATCCTCACCCCGTATAGATGAGTCAAGTAAAGTTGATATTTTCTGCTAGTCCCAAACACATGAATGAGCAATAAATGTAGTCAATCGAAGTCGACTGAATGACCTACCACTAGGAATTTAAAGTTTGGACAGGGGGATTTTCATTTTTTTTGGACAAGTGAAAATTACTCTCATTTGCCCAACTGGAAATGTCTGATAAAAGTTAATGTCCACTCCTGCTACATACATATGCAATGTTAGAAAGTATATTTCTTGCTAAAGTTTGCAGTTCATGTTATTTGGTAATTATATTTTCAGATCTAAGAAGGATGGGTTGTCTTTAATTGTAGGAGAGGTAAGTCTTGGTTGTTTTGATCTTAGTTTTATCAGCATGATCAATTATCAAGGATAGAGTAACAGAAGCTGTAAAGAAGAACTTGTCTTGAAAAACTGAGAGAACTTGTAAAAGGACAAGGCAGCCTCTGGTGAAATGTATAGGAGATATATAGGAGATATATGATTGTTTTTGCTTGTGTCAGAAAGAAATGCCATTTAAAGCCAATGATTTTTCACATTTGTGTTTTCTGACAGTGTCTTTCACAAAGAAGCTTTGATAGGACAGGAAAGCTCCACTCCTATATAAACTTGTAACATGGATAACTTGAATTAAGGAAAACCTGGTGTTTTTTTCACATCAGAAATTGCTATAAATATTGAATAGTTTTCGTTTGAAACCTAAAGTGCATCACTGACATTGAAGTTATTCACACATGATGTACCAAATTAATAGGGAGCATTTGGTGCCACAAATATTCGCAGTATGAATAATAGGTTTCATTCGGAAGTCAAACTACCTTGGTCATATGACTACTCTTTAGCCAATCATATTGAGACTGGCGCCACAAATATTCGCAGTATTAATAATCGGTTTCATTCGGAAGCCAAACTACCTTGGTCATATAACTACCCTTTAGCCAATCATATTGTGACAAATAAAAGCTCTGCCAATCGTGACATGTCCCTGTTTCGTGCCTTTACCCCTCTTTCGGGTATCTTGGGAAAATTTTCCCGCCAAGGGGTTTAAAATACTCCCTATTGTACCTGTCACTCACAGGCGTATTGCGTAACTAAATGATCGCCTGTACGGAATTGCAACAACTAGCTATAAAGGTATAGTACTGGCATCGTATATCATAAATTTCTCCACTGGAGCATGAAGTGCCCATATGATCTGCTTTGATTGACTCTTGAAATGAGGCAAGATATGGGTACCCCACAGTTGTCATGATGAGAAGTAAAAAATAATCTTATATAGCTAATCTTATATATTAAAAATAAAAAATAATAGGTCTTGTAAACTAAAATACAGTAAGTTTGAAGGGAGCAAAAAATAAAAACTGCTCCCGATGAATTTAAAAATTGTGTGGACAAGAAACAAACAGTTATTTTAATTGGCCTTATGGCTATGGATTTTGTAGTCATTTGACAATACTTTTTCCTGTTTTTGTTTTCAGAAAAGCTCAAAGAAGGACAGGGCAGCAGTTGACTTGGTTTTCTTCAGGTATTGTTTCTTTGTTTTATTTTGTATAGGTTGGTTTATTTGTTTACATGTATTTTGTAAGTGCTAGTTAAAATTTATCTTTTGACCAGAGGTGATACTACAGATAGGGATGATTGAATGCAGTTCAAAGTCCGAGCAGGAAAAGATGTGGAAGTCTTGCAAATCTGTTCTAAAGCTACACAGAGACTGTTAAGTTTATGTGGGTATGCCTTTGCATCATACTCTTATCTGATGAACGACATTTCCATATTGTACCGTATTTCAGCATTTCTTTCATGCTGCAAACTGTCTTAACTTCATATGGATACAGGAGACTATTTTGTGGCAGAGTTCTTGAAAATTCTTGAGTCTAAACTTTTGACTTACGTCACCAATCTGTGAAAAATAGACTTGTTTTTTTGTTAACTCCAGCCTTGGTATACCTGGGGCTGGAGTTCAAGTAATACTCATAAACTTTAGCATTAAAAAGACAATGGTTGCCAAGGTAATTAATGGGTTTAAGTCTGTTTTTGAAACTGTGTTGCCTTCTGAGTACATCTATGCTATGGATATAAAGATTAAAATAAGTCAATATATCCAGAGGACTAATAGCAACATTGATCTTCCTGTTACTGTTAAGGCGTCTTTGGCGTATCCTGAAGATCCTTGTGCCGGGATGGTTTACATCAGAGGTAACTCTGGAGCTTTAGCTTTTGTAATACAGTGGGCCCTGCATTTTAGAAATCCCTGTGCGCACATGGGTACCCCAAAGCAATATTACATTGTATATCTCTTTGTAAAATACATTTCCATGTTACAGCTAAAACATTAATGGCGTCACAGACATTCAGCCACACCATTTATAGTAAATTCGAGTGGCTGAAAGACAGCTGTAGTACATATAGTAGTAATTTGGTAAAAGTGGCTTGTCTTATTAACTACAAATGTTATACTAGATCTTATGTCATCTTAGCTTTTAATTTTCTTCCACCACCATGTGTTGTATTAAAATGGAATATGTTCTGGTAATGTGTAGAAACATGTCACATCCTTAGGTTGTACTTTGATATATGTAAAGGCTTTTTTTAAAGTGGACTTTGTAATCCATTATGCATCTTCCACCATTTCTTGTCAGAATATCAGTTCAACTGCAAGCACAGAACATATTATAAATTTACATGTTCACGGAACCCTATTTCAGGCTTGGTATATATTCTTGGTGGCAGCTGCCCTTGGGGCCAGAACTTACTGTGATGTGTGGATGATACAGAACGGAACCTCCATTGAGAGGTAGGCATATTGGATAAAGAGTACATCACCTTGGATCTGCAGATGTAACATGCTAATTATAGCACACCGAAACCTGCCGAAAAACTGCTGCCCCAATTATTTTCAGGATGTGGATCTTTACAGACTTTGACCTTTGATCTCAAAAATTGTCACATTTTAGCATCTTATGAATACATTTGTATGTACAGTGAAACCTGTCTTTAAGACTACCTGAGAAATGGGGACAACCTGGTAAATATGGACACCTACTTCAGTCCCTAGGTCTATTCAGTACATAGAAATGGACCTGAGAAATAAGACCACCTCAGAATTCAGGACAGTTTTTCACAGTCCCTTGGGTATCCCTAATTCCCAGGTTCCACTGTGTATTGTAATGAGTACATGTATATTGTAATAAATATATGTATATAGGCAAATACATTGATTACATTCTAGATATTGTTTTACGGCCTGTGTCTTTGCATTTCCAGTGCCATTATTGGTCGCAATCTGCAACTTTTCAAGAATCACCTGTTCAAGTTCATCTATGCCATGCCTGCAGTAAGTTTAAGATGGCCAGGTTTAAACTCGTTTTTTTCTTTCCTTGGCCTTATTCAATAATCCAGGTGTAAATGACTGCTGTGGTTTAAATTTATTCTATTTGAAGGGTGCATTTCTTTTACATATCTTAGTACCATGTCAGCCGCTACACGAATAACTAATATACTGTGACTCCAGTCAAAGGTATTTTATGCAGTGTTTGCATTAAGTGTGAAAAGTTTGTCCTTTTTGATCATTTTATTTGTCCAAATACTATCCCATGTTATGGACACATGATTAGTCCTAGCAAAATTCTACCAGTTGTCATATGTTTTATGCTTTTTACTTGTCACTTTTATTTATGTAATGTTAAATCTCATATGTAAAAGTTAGCGCCACAGATTTGACAGCAGTGGCAGCAAAATATCCCCATTTTACATTTCTGATCATTGTTGTTTTTTTCAGATATCGTTGATTAACAACCTTCTTAAGGTAAGAATGCCGCTAATGGCTAGTTCTTCCACTAACTGCCCGGTGGAGGCTCTACTGGAAAAACTCGACTCTCTCTCTTAGAATCTTCTATTTGTAAGCATTTGGGCAAACACTACCATTCTAGACAGGAAGCATTAGGCATACCTTGCTTTATGTGCAAAATCTGATCCAGAGTTCTCAGAAATACTTAAGGTTAAAGGTTTGACTTAAATCAGATTCTCAGTGAGTCACATTGTTAAGATTGAGGACTTAAGTCCAAACTTTAACTTAAGTATATTCAAAAAGCCTGACCCTGGAAATGAGTACTACTGACTTGATTCTATGTTAGTCTCTTATGTGGTTCATGAATGTTGAGCTTACCGAGAAAGGCTGACAAAACTTTCTTATGTTTTGTTCCTTCAAAAATTTTACAAAATATATGTTGCATCTGCATGTTCATGTGTATTTCACAATTTTTTGCGTGCCTTTCAGTATGGACTTAACGAACTCAAGCTGCGATTCCGAAAGCGTTTGAGTATCCATCTCTACAAGAAATACCTCAGGTAAGCAGCATTCGCTGAACACTTCAGTTTGAAGTAATTGATGTTTTTAATTTTAATAGATAAATTTCACCAATATGATTCCTGTTGGATAGTACAAGTAATTCAGCCATGTGGGAAATCACTACAGAACTCCTCAAAAGAATACATTGTATATGAATAGTACTCTTCAAAGCTTGCACCGGCCTTGCCTTTTTTGCTGCATGGACACATCGAGAGAGGGTAGCTGAAACATAGGGACGACGACCGCCACTGATATCAGCCACGGTGGTGAAAGCAGTAGAATTACTGGCCTTTTTTTTTTCAAATATAAAACAATGTAATAACAGTGAATTATGCTGAAAAACATGCAAATAGTCATGGCTGCCTCCTGTACCAAAATGCATATTGTAGGCATCTGTTTGCTGGGCCATGTGCTTTCCCTCCTCAAGAATATGATGCTGGCAGCTGTGTATGGAGCAATCTATACAGTTTCACGTTTTTGCCCGGACTCTATATGCTCATTTTGGTGTATGGTCGTTTTTCGAACCCGTGCCACCTTCTTCACAAAAACAAAACACACACTGTGGCTTCATGATTATCTTACATGGAAGGTGACCTATAGTAGACCACAAAACTGTAATCATTGTGTTCTACTTCAGCATGCTGAGTACCGGTATTAAAATGTCAGTATTTTAATGTCTTACGAACATTGTCTACCTACTTGCTGTAGTGATCATAACCATCAACTGAGAGTAACATAAGATTTGTTTTGTTTCTTTTTTACCATTCTTACTCCAGGACCTTTACTTACTACAAGATGAGTAACCTCGACAGTCGCATTACAAACGCCGACCAGTTACTTACTCAGGATGTGGAAAAACTGTCGGAAAGTGTTGGGGAACTCTACTCGAACCTCAGCAAGGTAACCCGACTTAGGGTTAGAGGGGAATATTTGTGAGTTTATTTTGTGCATATCAATATGTAGATGTATTTCCGCATCTTGCATTTCTATTGTCCAGGTATACATATGCTTGTTTGAAATGGCATATATATCTGCTTGATGATAGATGGTCATATAAAGCTGTTGGAGTCTATCAGTCAAACCACTCCACTGTACTGACTATATTATGCTTGATCAGTACATATAACATGTTGCATACATGTTGGAACAGAATAGTTTCAGTAGTACATGTACAGGTCATATCTTTCTTCGAAGAGTTCTTTATTGTTAGGTTAACCATTGCTCCATATAACATGCATTTCAGCATTATTTGAACAAGTGAAAATTGTAATACATGGCTATTCTCGAGACAAATTGACAAAAAACTCAGCGTAACCAAACATCTGCATAAGAGAAGGACCCTTGTGAAGCTTGAAATGGTAAACATGCATCAGTGACTGAAAGTGAGTGGATAAATGGAGAATTCATTGCTTTTATTCTTTCTTATCGTATGCGATTCACACATTAATTTAGTACATTATATTATACATCAAGGCGGTAAGCCAAAAGTATCAGTCATCCGGATAGCTCTGTAATAACTATGGTAATTAGGTAGGTACCCTAGGAAAAAAAATACGACATAAAGGACTTGTATGTTTCCCTGACACTTGTACTTTCAGCCCATGCTGGATATCGTGATCTATGCAAGCTGGCTGACCAATGCCATTGGTGCTCAGGTAGGTGATTGGGCCCAACTATTCAAACTTTTTTATTTTAAGTTTAGAGTACACTTCCATTGACAAAGTGAACAAAGAAGTACCGGTAGCATGGCATTTTAACATTAGCGAGATTGGATCTATAACTCTATACTGGGTTTTCAGCCATCTCAGAGTCAGACCTTCAGGAGGGATAATCTTTGTCGTCTAGAAAGACGAAGTGTTAAGGCTAAACAAAAATAAAATTTGAGTTAACAATCCAGTTTTCCACTTCAGTGAATGAGAGTTGCTGCATGACCTGGCACACCTAAGTATATCGCCTGAAGAACCTTTTTAAGACACCTGGCATGAGTTATTTGTGCATCATTTATGAAATTCTGTAAAAAAACAAGAAATAAAAAGCTTGTAAATTTTTCAGTGTATCCACTACTACATAAATGTATCAGCCTTGCATTTGAAGATTTATGTTATCCACAAGAGTCCAAAAAAGTTAACCCCAAACTCCACAACGGTCAAGTCTCATTTAAAAATATGTGTTGCTTAAAATGGGACGGAATGGAAGGTATTTATTAAAGTGGTAAAGCCTTTAAATACCAGATATAACATTGTATGTAAATTGTATTTTTGATCGCCATCTTCTTCATGTCTGAGAATAGCCTATTAGCTAGTGTTTGCTTTTACAGTGTACCTGATGTTAAATAAATGTTTTACTTACTTACATTTAGCATTTCTTTTCTTCAGGGTCCAGGTTATATGCTCCTGTATTTGGTGGTATCAGGCCTTGTACTTACTAGGTAATGTACCGGTATGCTTTTATTTAAGATGTAGGATTCAGAAGCCATTTGTAAGAACTTTGGATGGAGGTCTTTTTATTGTACAGTGAAACCTGTCTTGAGAGACTACTCCCATGAGAGACCACCTGTCTTGAAAGAGAGACCTTCATTACAATATAACTGAACCTGTCACCAGAGACCACCTGTCTTCAGAGACCACATTTTTGTGGCCAAAGGGGTGGTCTTTCAAGACAGGTTTTACTGTATTATGTGTACAGGTACCTTAATTTGCTCACAGACCTTTGTAAATGGCTTTTTTCAGTTAACTTTAAACTCAACCCAGCATACAGTGAAAGCTGCATTGAGAGACAACCCTGTTTGTCACAAAAATGTGATCCCTAGAGACACATGGTCTCAGTGAAAAAAAAAAAGTTTTGTTGAAATGTAGGTCTTTGCACTAGAAAATTGTGATCATTCAAGACCGCTGTCTGATCTGATGGCAGTGGTCTCTCAAGACTGTCACAGGACCTCGAAAAGTATCCCCAGAATTAAGCAAGATTTCATGTAGCCTATTACATTTGGGGTGTTCACATTAACTGTAAAACTAGTTCCGTTTGGGTTACAATAGAATGTAGACAAAGAGTCCTTTCACTAAATACTTGGTGTGTCACAATTACAGGCATACTCACAGGTGATAGTAGCAAGAAAAAACTGCTATTACTCAAGCAGAAACTAACCAGTAGAGATGTAATGATTAATCAATTCATCAGCATATCTTCAGTTCGAGCAAATTTCGTAGAGCATCGATGGTCATTTTTGTGCAACCATGCATCCGCAGCAGCATCAGCAACCACATTCAGGCTTACACCTTGAAGCCATCGAATTGTGTGTTGAGTTTTGCTCTGAAAGTTACGATTTTTCATGAGTAGCATAATGGGCATTACCTGGTATTGGCAACATTATCCTTGGTACCTTTTAACATCAAAAATCAATAGGTATGGCACAGAAATAATATTTCGAGAGATAAAATTGAGAAAAACTAAATTTTGCCGATGAGCAAATAATAGGAAAACTGGGGACTTTTTTTCTGCAGATGCTTTTAGCGATGCATCGTCGATTACACCTCAAATGACAAATGACCTTGAGAATAAGACAACTTATTGTTATTCATATTTACAACCAATAGTTTAAAACACCAATCCTACATTGTTTGCTGTACAGACATTGTTTGTAAAAATACGAGCACAAATTTTGTTGTGATCCAGTAGGTAATAGATAATAAACCATTAAAATATTTTCGTTTGCTTCCAGGTTTCGCCGTCCAATAGGAAAACTGACGGTTGTTGAGCAGAAGCGAGAGGGAGAACTTCGTTATGTCCACTCCAGGCTCATTACCAACAGGTACACACACATCACTGGTACTAAAGTTTGGTTTTCAATTACTAGTGGATTTAACTAAAAGGTCACAGGTTTGCAGCAATGATAATAAATGCACTTTGTGGCAGCAAAAGTGTCCATGAATTTTGTTAAAAAAATTTCCGTACAGTAGAACCCGAGTTTCAAAACAAGTCTGAAATGTGGTAGTCACTACCGGTGCCAGGATTAGAAACATGAAATACAGTAGAAACCAACTACCGGGTAACAATGGCTATATGCATTCATTACATTAAGCGCACAGGGCCTTTAGAAGAGCTTTAATAAACAGTTTACTAAGAAAAAACAATGAAATTCCAATTGAATGTTCCTTGCATATTAAACCTATCGGCTAGCGGCTGAGACACTGCTGAAATGGCAAAATAAACCACACTTAGGATTTATATAGAGCATGCGTGCTTATAAAGGTAATATTTTAGGAGGGTACCTTGAAAGGCCACTTCTACATATCAGTATTTTATCCGTCGTGACAAGTGATCTTTGGTTACAGGTTCAGTTCGGAGATGCAGGTAGTATATTCTTCCGAAAGTCAATTGCTTTTCTCATGTTTCTGGTTTGGTTGTCTCTTACGACAGCCAACTCTGAAGACAGATTTCTCAGTCTAACAAATAAAGATTGCCAGAATGCATCGTTTATGCAAATAGTTACCTGGTCATTTAAGCATGAGATCTACTTTGTCAATTGGTTTTCATCACTGATTCTCACTTCTGCCTTTTGGGAGGTTACGTATCTATTTAATATTATTTTCCAGTGAAGAAATTGCCTTTTACCAAGGGAATCGGAAGGAGGAAACCATTGTGATGACAACATTCCAAAATCTGGTATGCACTCAAAATACCTGAAATACTAGCTGCAAAATCTGTGTATCGATTAGGAATAATGATTTCAATATGGCAATGTAACAGATTTTGTATAACAAAGGATTTACCATTTTGAACCGGTATTTGTAGAAAAACGGTGAGAATGTACATTTTGCATTTATAAGAAAAACATATCAAATTTGTTAGTATGGACTTTAAATCTCTGTGTTAACACTGTTGTTGTTGTTTCTGTCGATGAATTGAGCTGAAATGCATACTGCACTTTATTATGGCATGCTCATCAAAGCATAAAAAAGGCAGTGGCGGGTAGCAAAACTTTTCAATTTTACATTTATAAGCAGAACATGTGGTGGTTGTATCAGTACAAATAGAAGCATATGCAGCTATGTGTTTTAGATGGTCTTCAGTTGATAGTGGCACTAGTAGCTTAATTTTTTGTTGCAGCATATTAAGCCCATGGTGTTGCTTGTAAATACTGCAGCAAAGTAAAATAGTTCCTTTGTTTTACTACCTTAGGTCGACCACTTACAGAATTTCATCTTCTTCCGCTTCTCCATGGGTTTGATTGATAACATCATTGCCAAATGTAAGTACAGGAAACAATTGTGTGACCTGACAGTTTCTCCACAAAATATGTTGTCATTGGTGTTTTATTCCCCATGTGCCACCAGTGGAATATCAAGACACCCCCTCCCCCTGCGCAGAAAAATTGCTACATATAATAAATAAATAAATAAATAAAAAGTAAAAAGCAAAGAAACTTGATAACTTGAGCAAATATTTTTGCATTGTTCCAGTAAAAAGTGCTATAAGATCTCAGTTTCTGCAAGAAATATGAATATGTAATTAGTACCTCTTACTTCTATAGAATTAAATCAATATAATTGCTGTGTAAGTGTCTTAGAAGTGTCTTATATACTGAATATACAAGGTAATTTGTTGTAATACATATATACATGTATGTAGAGATTTTCTCTTTCATGGGTAAGGTTTGAAAAGAATAATGCATTTGTGATATTGGTTTGTTTGAGACATGATTTGCATTAATCATTTATTTGATTTCTGATCACAGTTTGATCTTTTTTTTAGCTCTGCTTGACTCTGTCAGCAGAGCTCATGGTATGGGACTTTTGTCCGTCGTCCGTCCGTCCGTCCGTCTGTGGCATCGATTATCTCTGAAGTTATTGCATGG
>JAAUYG010225637.1_pt1 | contig 13450 bp, 8 predicted proteins | sample 7278091 | NCBI WGS metagenome assembly JAAUYG01 (sample SAMN14350201, study PRJNA611818) | marine sediment metagenome | isolation source: surface marine sediment (0.6m) | place: French Polynesia: Moorea | collected 2018-08
CAATGTTACAGCCTTCAATGGCTCCATTATCAACCAGGAACATGATATTATTTCTGTATTGATGTATTGTGATACTGACAAGTGCATGTTCCAAAATAAACTATCTAAACTATCTATCTATCTACAATCAGTCATTTTCAAGATATTTCACATTTAGGATTTTCCCATTGACTCCCATGTTAAAATTTCAAAGTGGCACAAAATTTTTAAAACTTTGCCGATTGCCAAGAAGACTGTATTCCCCTATGGTATAAAGTTTTTGCAATTTGGCAGATCGCCAAAAAAAGTACCGGTAATAATATATTCTCCCATGACTAGCATATTTATTATAAAGTTTGGTTGAAATTGGATGAAAACTATGTGATTAGTAGCCTTTTGAAGTCTTAGCATCGGATTTTTTGAAGAAATTCATTTTCACTTTAAATTTTAAATTTGCATATTTGTTAAACTCACGTAATACCATTATAAATTCAATGTAAATGTTTTTCTCCTTTTACAGTTCGCAATTCTTATAGTCAGTCAGTACTCATGCAGGATGCTTTTGCAGGGTTCACTCATCCAGCATAATGCAACCAAATTGACTTAGAAATGATATGCGTAAAACATTAGACGGGTGTCTAATGATTTATACTGACGACCATACCAGTGACTAACAAAATAAATGAGCCTGGTCAAAAGAGATAGAAATGTAGGTTTGATGTAGCATGAACCTACTAGACCATATATAGCCCCGGGTATATAGCCCACAGCCAGTGCCGGGGCAGTAGAAAATACTAAACTCTCTATTCTTTTCGAATATTCTCAAGCTTTTTTATAAGCCAGAACCATGGACAATTTCACACACCTCTTCACTAATAACAATACAATACAACACAATAGAATATATTTATTGGCATAATGAAATCTTACCAATGTTCACACAAGTAACACAATGCATACATTTTAACATATTAACACTGTATGAAACTAACGTGTTGACCCTAACAGGTCTGAGACAAATTGCTACCCCCCCCCCCCCCCTAAGATCCGCCCTCGCTCAGCCTACCCGCAAACGTCTTGCTGTATACACGGTCTTCATGTAGCTTGAGATAAGTTTGCTAGCTTCTCTCTCTACCATGCTCCACTCGGGGTTCGACATTTAATGATACAAGCAGCTCTTCTTCATTGTTGGCCCTACTATATCCCTGAGCCATCTCCGAGATTCTTTTTTCGAATTCAAGTCTAAATTTGCAAAGAACTGCAGCGTAAAAGGAAATGTTAAACAGTTTCATTTTCTGTGCCACATGGGCATGTTACCGGGTCGGTCTTATTTGTATGAGCATGACACATATTCAAAGGATGCATATCGAGCCTGAGTCGGGATATAATAATCCTGGCATCAGTTGTCTTTACCTCATCTAGATACCTACTGCGGGAGAAGCTATTCCGTTTCAATGTAGCCAGAAGCTTAAATCTGGGGGAAATTAATAATAAAAGAAATTAATAATAAAAAAAAAATATTAATATGTGAAAGTTTATTTGTAGTTCACAAAATTGTACTCTTATTACTGTAGTACGGTATGTGATTTTTTTTATTTCTGGATCAAACACTTTGAATTTTTGTCGAAAACAAGTCACCTTTAAGTACCAAAATGAATGTACCTTATCGGTAAAAACCGAAAAACTACCACTACATTTGAAGCTGAATATTGCCCACCACTGCTCATGTGTGCTTTGCCTGTGAACGCATGTCTGTATCAGCAATATCGCCATGTCATCAACAGGAAACTCATGCATCAAACCTTCAATTACGACTGGAATATATATGACTATCTGCCTGTAATCATATCCAATTCTTACTCCAAGAAAGACGGCAGTATACTGGTAGTCACTGAAAAGTGTTGATTTTTATACAGCAAAAAAGCGAAAGTGTATGGGAGATTTTCTCAAGCACCAGTCCCTATGCATTATGTAACAATGCATGATCTATAGCAGGATATGACTTGTCTCCTCTCGCCAGCAATTAATGTACAGTAGAACCTATACAGATCTTAAAAGACTACTGCTGTGTGAAACCACCTGTCTCTAAAGGCCACGTACATGCAATTTCCTGGCATGAGGACCTATACAGTAGAACCTGCCTTGAAAGATCATCTCATTGGCCATTAAAATATGGTATCTTAATGGAGTTGGTCTTTGGTGACAGGTTCCTTTTCATTGTAGGACCTTCTGCCAAAAAACTAGTGGCCTCTCAAGACAGGTGGTTCTTGTCCCTCATAACAGTGGTCTCTCAAGACAGGTTTAACTGTAGTCCAATACAACAGAACGCGCTACCACAGAACATGTCTTGAGAGACCATACTTTTAAAGGCCACTGGGATGGTCTTTAAAGACAGGTTGTGTTCTGGAATCATGCTAAACATTCAATGAATTCCACTCAAACAATACATCCAATTCAAACTGTGAACAGTTGCCCTTGAGTCAATACTATTACTATGCGGTTACTTAATACTATGTCCTTAGCCTCTTTATTGTTCTGCACCACCCCCAACTTGATGTCCCCCACTCCACCCGTAATGCAGTTATCTCACACAGTGCCTTATCAGATTCCATCAGCCCTCCAAGTCTTCAAGGCCTTGTATTTCAGACAACTCTCCCCAAGGTGTCCTTTACCTTCTCCTTGGCATGGACACGGCTTTACCTTATTCCCCAGCAGCTTTTCTGCCATTAAAGCTCCGAGATGTACATTGGACATTTGATGACTTAAGACTGTACAGTGGTCGCTCTATTTTAAGACCGCCCATGGGACCATGAAGATGCGGTCTTATAATGCAGGTGGTCTTAATATAAAGGTACAGTTGTACACAAAACTGAAGCTTTGGGGCCAAAAGAGATGGTCTTATAATCAAGGCCGTCTTAAAATAAGGGGTTGCGAAATAGAGGGACCACTGTAGTACCCGGGCTACCAAGTTGTAAAGAGAAACGACATGCTTAAAGAAAGACTTACTGTTACAAGACCATCTCTTGGAAGGACACTGCAAATTTCCTCGCACTCAAGGGAGTAACCTTTTCAGCTTGATTTGAACTTATGGCCAATGTTACTTCAAAAAAGGACTTTTTTGAGACAGAATTATTGCAGGTAAAAATATTGCATTTAAGTGAAAGGCATACAGGTGACCACTCAATACAATGAAACCTTTTACTTCCTTCTATTTGAATGAATTATTAAGACAAAATCAGCATTATTGACTGCTCAGGAATTTTGGAGTTTATATAATACACCAGATTTTAAACAAATTCAAAAAGTTACCTGGAATTACCTATAAATTTTTTTTCTTTTTTTTTAACAAAGAGATATTATAGTCTGCACTTCCTCCAATCCTATTGCTGCTGTGGAGTCCCAAATCTCCTACATCATAATATAACATTCTCCTGTCTATTACCCTCATGGGAGTCGGAGGCTTCAGACGGAGCTTCCATGCAGCTGTGGTAATGGGGTATAGGGTGGGCAGGGCTGAAGCTTATAGGTAGGACTGGTCAGAAGAGGTAAGGGAAACGTCACACATGTACTGTGGCATAACTACATGAAGGTGACAGCCATAACACTAAGGAGGCAGACATATGACATTGAGAACCTTAGAATAGAGGAAGTTTTTCTTCCTTGTTAACATAATCCCAAGGAGACCCTTTCAACTAAAAAGTACCAGAGAATGCCTGGCAATCATACACAGAAGCTTCGTGGTGATGTATCTCAGTGTGTGTTATAGTAAATTTCCTCAAACTAGTTTACACATGTATTATTATTTCAAACTGGCCTTATTTTCAGCGGGCATCAGCTGGTAAAATAGGTAAACAAGAGTTACTGACAAACACCACTGAAAACACCATTTCAACACCTAGTCGACCTATTGTGGTTGAAATATGATCCGGCGAATTGATATTAAATCCAATATTCAAGCATCCTGTAATGGCCTTCCTCCATACATTAATATACTTTCATCCATCTAGCTGAAACATACATTAGGCTATGCAAAGCAATCATGAAACAATATGATTTAATCTAACCAATGCAAAACAAAAACACGTACATGTATGCAGCATGAGAGCCTGGTGTTGAAAGGCCAATTCCCTTCCCCCAGCAAAGATGTGGTCTCTCAAAATAGGTGGTCTCATGCTAAAGGTCCAGTTGTATTATAATATTACAATAATATATCTTTATTCGTACTCAAAGTACACTGAGAACATTGTAATATTATACATGCATCTTTTTGCTATCAACTAAGGCATTTCATAGGCATTAGCCAGTGATGGATTTCAAACCCGCTTTATGGGGCATGTATGTAAGCAGCATGCGTGGCAACAGTGATTATGAAAGATGAAAGTGTTCCAGATTGGATTTGTACTCATGACACATCGATGTGCAGTCGAACGTACGTCTTAGTGCTCGGCCAATTATTAGCTGCTCCCAAGACTTTTTTAGGACATGCATTCTTTGCCCTACCCCAGTCTCAGCCTATACAGTAGTCCCTCTATTTTACAAGCTTCTATTTTAAGACCATCCTTGATTATAAGACCACTTGATTTGGTCCCAAAGAGCAATTTTCTGTGTTACATGACCTTTATTTTTAAGACCACCTGCAATATAAGACCACCTTTTCTTTGTCCCGTGGGTGGTCTTAAAATAGAGGGACCACTGTATATAACAACATTCATGGCCATCTGTGAAGGAGAAATGAGAGGAGACGCGTCTACAATCCCCGGGTGACAGCTCTCTGTCACGGCTGCTTGAGGCCTGGAGCCTAGCTGTAGGCTTTCCGGATTCCAGGTCAGTCTGGGGAAACGCATAACAGTGCCAACGCAGCTGAGGACTGAACGGGACAAGTGCATGACAATGTGGTCATGTGGGCTCATCTTTATTAACCCCAAGGCATAACTGTCATCCTCCCACCCCACCCACCCCTGTCTAAACTGCATATATATGTAGATGACTGCATAAATGTTTAATTACTAAATACAAGAACGGAAATACCACAGAATCTGCCAAATGCTATATTTTTTAATATGACTTTCTAGAATTAAAGATCAAATTACTGGTAATTTCACCAGCAAAAGTCCCCTCGCACTCCACATTGCAAGAGAATGACCCTGTGATCCCATATTATACAAATATACTATTTAGTAGTATATTAGCATACTAAGGTCTTGAAATTCAATGACCATGTTTTAAATGCGAATATATATGAAGCATACCTGGGGATGTACAGATATTATAATCTTCAACGCCTGCAGCTGTTAGGTAATTTTCTAATACACTGCATTCAACCAGTACAGTCAGCCCTGCTCTAAACACCACCTGCATAAAAGGACCATTTGCCTATAAAGACCACATTTTACAGGTCCCCAGGGATACACTTTCCATGGTATTAATCATGCATATAAAGACCACCTTGTATAAGGATCACATTTTCTTGGTCCCTGGGGTAGTCTTTATATATACAAGTGTCATTGTATTTCATCATTGTGTCAGACTAGTGTTCCTTCTAGTGACTGGCTAAACAAAGTACATGTACAGATTACAGTGAAACCTGCTCTAAAGACCATGATGTATATAAAGACCAGAGCAGGTTTCACTGTCATCTGTACATGTACTTTGTTTAGCCAGTCACCAGAAGGAACACTAGTCTGACACAATGATGTTTTGAAGTACAGTGAAACTTGTATATAAAGACCACCTGTATATATATAAAGACCACATTTTATAAGTCTGCAGGGGTATACTTTCCATGTTATTGAACCTGTATATAAAGACCACCTGTATAAGGACCATGTTTTTTGGTCCCTAGGGTGGTCTATATACAAGTTTTACTGTACCCTTACTTTATGACCACCTCTGAATTAAAACCACTCTCCAACAGTATCTGTACCAAAAATAAATTTTCAATATTAAGTAACCCAAGATAAAAAAGACCAACTCACAAACAAAACCTATTTGCCACACTGTCCCATGCCAGGTGGTCTGAATTCAGAGGCTCTACTGTATATAGTGGTCCCTGCGATTTAACACCGCTCCATTCAACAATTCCCTCCATTTTAAGACCCAGATATCAAGTAACGCCATTTTTATATTTCCAATATAAATACCCCTCCATTTTTAAGACCACTCCCAATTTAAAACCATATTTTTCTGGCTAAAGGGGTGGTCTTAAAATGCAGGGACCACTGTACCACAATGTGGTCCTAATTTGGCAGACAAAATGTGGTCTAACAAAACAAATTTAGCTTATGAACTCCTGTGAGATTGGTTTCATTATATTCCAGAGACAATGCAATCTCTTGGTGACCTTGGTTAGACTGGCAGTAAGACCACCTGTAGCTGCAAATTATATACTCAGACTTTGACCTTCAGTTTCCTAACATGAATCCAGTAAATGACCAACTTATATATTACAGAATCGACTACCCGTATACTACCGGTATTGAACAAATCTGTAACTGTAATTACTGTATACCATACATGCCATTTAACACTGTATAATTTCTTGAAGGCCGCGGGATGCCATTTCATACAGAAGAGGCATCCATAATGGTTACATCCAGATACATATGGCATGCCAGGGAATATTAGAAACCAGAGTGCCTCAGTTAACTGTCTGGGTCAGCCAGGGGCACAATATTTCCTTATTACCCGAGTCAAAAAATGATGGATTCACTTCCAATCCAGGTTGCTGGGTTCTGCCCCCGATGATTGATCTGCCAGTTTACAACAAATAATTCTTCCCTGTTAAAGGGTAGAGGGGTTTCTCGTCAGGTTCTTCATTTCACCCCAGACTGCGAAAGAAATCCTCGGAACGGAACCGCATCAGTCTACGGACACCGTTGTTTCCAGGAGCTGACAACCAATGCAAAGACATTTCGGTAACGACCACAGCACCACGGTGGTCCCAGACCAGTCATGCCAGGTGATAAGGCATGATGGGTGATCTAATATAGCCTACCGAAAATGAACTAAGGGAGAGTATGTTCACATCATCCAAGTGAACCATAATATATAGCCCTAGGTAACCCGCAGGTGCCATGTGTCGCATATATTTTAGTTAGGTCACAAAAATTGTGTGCGCAGAAGGATTCTGAAACACGCTCAACAGAATTATGTCAAATTGTTTGGTAACCCATAAAACTTACCTTTCTGATATACAAAAGTGAAAGCAAGAGAATCCTCAAAGGCTATACAAACCCAATCTTACAACAAAATACAAAGTGAAAACAAGACACCCCGCCCCCCCCCAAAAAAAAAAAGCTTACAATATACAACTTAGTGAAAATCAGCTGATCCCACAGCCTGCAACAACAATGTACGATTTAGTGGAAGTCAAAGTATACAAAGTGAAAGCAAAGGACCCCCAAAGCTTACATGAATACACAATGTGAAAGCTAGACATCCAAAATTTATTACATATACCAAATGAAAGACACCCCCCACCCCCACCCCAAACTTACAACAGATTACATAGTCAAACCTCGAGAATCCAAAGCTTAGAACAGCATATAAAGTGAAAGTAAGTGACTCCAAAAGTCTATAACCAACTTTCAACAATATGCAAAGTGAACATAAGATTTATAAAGATTACATCATACAAGATGAAAGCAAGAGACTCCCACTGCTTATGGGAGGGGGGAAAAAGAAGCAAAAGTAACAGCCCCCCAAGATAAGATTTAAAAAGTACAGTAGGCCCTCTCTTAACGGACACCGCCGTGCCAATTAAGGACACCTCTCTAATAAAGACATAATTATTTGACAGCAAGTACTTTGAATTACTTTAATCCTCGCTCTCACCAAAGGACACCTCTCCAATGAGGACAAATTATTTGGCAGAAGGGGTGTCCCTATTAGAGGGGGACTACTGTATACAAATTTTATTGACAGCCCAAGACTTGGAAGATTACATTGCAGCATACAAACCAAGTCTGAGGCCTTCCCACCCCTCTCTCTCCCAGCTAATTCAAGAAACAAATTCACTTGGTACATGCCTAAGTATTAAAAGATAATGTAACACAGAACCCAGATAATTAATGTTATTCTAATTTGTATCAGGAGAGCTCAATATCTTGAATTACGGTAATTAAAGATTCTCCTACAAACAGGGCGGCGTGGTGCGCTTGGTCGAGCAGTAGAACACTCGACTTCAGACCACTGTGTCCTAAGGTTCGAAAACTGGTGTATTTAAGTCTGGGGCCCTTTCATCCTTGTCTCATTGCCTGGTGGCGGGTCAATCGCTCATCAAACCCTGGCTGTTAAGAAGTGACCTTAAATAAACAACCAATTCACTCACTCACTCCTACAAACTGATTGTCATCTCCTTGTCCCCCTTTATGTACTCTTTTTGCCAAATAAAGCTTGCCAGTTTGCAATTCCATACATTGTAGTCCTGTATTAAGGAAGCAATATGTATCAATCAGCTTAAAGATCCTAATAATTTATTTCAGCAATATGTATCAGCTTAAAGATCCTAATAATTTATTTCAGCAATATGTATCAGCTTAAAAGATCCTAATAATTTATTTCAGTAAGTCATTCAGTGTGTCCTACTTGAAATATTCACAAAAAAAAAGATTGCTTTCCAGACCATTTAGGAACAGAAGCACAGAGGCAAAGCAAGGTCATAAATCTTAAATTGTCCATATATCTGCTGCCATATTTCACTCTTCTCCAGAGCCACCCAGAATAGGTATAACCTCAGTCCCACTGGAACGAAATGTCCTAAATTGCTAATAACGACATAAGTTCTACCGGATTCCCTCCTGTCCCATACTGAAGGCAATGATCGGTTGGGCATGAATTCCCCGTGTTTAGCTAGATTGTCCAATTTCATATTCCGTTCCCTGCAAGGATCAAAGATGATGGCCATGGGGGCTCCCTCGACTTGACCAGGGCTGAGTTTCATAAAAATAGTTAAGTGTGAAGTACATCGTAGACCTGGGGAAGAACAAATTTATCATAAAGGGATTTTTTCGAATTCAGTTATTGTTTTTTTATTTTCCCCTGACTTTCTTTCATTTTAATAATCTGTCTAAACTGCCCCAGTCAAAGCTTCCAAGGTACATGTTTAGCAATGCGTATGTACGTAATTATGCAACTGTGTACAAAGCTGTTTCCATTAAAGAAAGCCAAAATATGTCCTTCTGAAGCTCTTTGAATATTTATCTTAAAACCTTTTTGATCCCTAAATTTCTTTGATGATAATATGACCCAAGCCAAGTTTCCGACTTACGAATTTTAAGAATCGGCTGCCCTAGAAACATAGCCGGAAGCTTGTGTGATACCCTGGGCACAGAATGAGCAAGCCCCGAGGACATAGGGTACCCAATTCTCTCCCACCCCAACGCCTCCCCTCCTGTATGGATTTCCCACCTCCGGTAACCCTCCAGCACCAGGCCTCCATTGCCGGTCTGTCCCCGGAGGCAGTTTGTGTCCCCAGTAATGACAGTTGACCCAATGAGACTGTCACTAGAAAAGAACTTCCCAATCAGGATCACTTTGCTGACAGGGCTGAGTGAAGGGGTATGAACACAAAGGCCGCCCCATCTTTGTAATCCCAGTCAAATTCAGCTATTACCCACACATCAGTACCTGGCAAGTAAATTACTGTCTCAGTGTTTGTGGTGACCTAAGTTCTATCACAAACTGGTATTACTCACTGACGGACCAAATGAAGCATTGCATTAAGTTAACTGGTCTGTGTGGAGAAATTCTTGTTGCATTGCATTAGAAGACCGTTGATCCCTTGCAAGCTATGTTATTCAAAAGGAGCACCCGTAACCAGAATTTCTCTCGTCCTGGGTTTCTGCCTGATGGCTATCGGGCAATACCAATACTACAGTGGTCCCTCTCTTAAAGGGCACTCTCTGGAGAAGACACCCCTCTAGAAAGGACACAAATTCCTGGCACCAAGTAAATGAATGTATGTAAAGCTCCTTCTCACCGTATAAGGTATTTAAATAACCATATCAAATCCACCTTCCTGAACAGCAGTATTTGGTGTCCCTTTGGCAGGAAAATTGGCAGGAAAATCCTGAATCTATCCTAGCAGCTGACCAATCGCATGAAGTCATATTTTTCAAGAAGGCAATGGCCTTAGAAGCCTATAAGCATCATATCAACAATGTCAGTCTTGCTGCTTTTCTACAATATTAATAAAATATAAATCAATAAAAAGTTTTGATGTTCTCAATAAATTTGGCTCGCTGAAATCACATTCTTGTTTTCTGACTGAAAAACACAGACCATCCCGGACCCATTCGACTAGTGGTTAGCAGGCATCGGGTTGGTGCGTGGGAGGCCATGATTGAATACCCAACTGCATCAAACCTGATTTAAGACATTAAAATTGGGCCGTTTCTATCAGCTATATGATCTCCACAGTTTGAACAAGGGCATATAAAGCACGACTCATGGACTCGCTCCAAATGAAGCAGAGTATTTGTTTAGCCAACCTTAGTATAATCACATGAAATACTACATAGCTATACATGGGCTACGTTCAGACCAGCAAACGTTTCGTTTTCTGTTTGCAACAACAAACGGTCCCCTCAATGAAGGACGACCATTTAGCAAACGGTCAGGTGTCAGCAATATCTTCCAATAATACCCTTATCGCCCATTGCGTGGGCGATATAGGGTACCGGTACTTTTGCGTTATGAAAAAAAACCCATGGGCACCACCATTTTTGTTCACTATAGCAAACCCTCCGATTTTTCATTTGGTTCCATTTAGCAACGTTTGCTGCGAATTCGTACAGTAGAGCAAACGGAGCAAACGTTCACTGTGTTCGCTGGCCTGAATGCAGCCATGATATCTTTCAACCTGCCTCAGATATAGCTTGGATACTGTTTGGATAACTGCATGCATTTGAAAGGACTGGTAACTGATGTTATCATTCCTTATGGAACGGACTTTATTTAAAGTCTTCTTTTCATGTTTTTTTTTTCCTTTACACACACAAAACTAAAATAACTCATAAAATGACACAAACCAGTTCTTTAGTCCTTTTCACTTCTACTTACACACTTTATTCAGACAAAATTATCTTTCTTGCAACTGCATGCTTAAATACTGACACAAACACTGTGAAAAAGATGCATAAATCCACAGACATAAAATTATCAGACACTATAATAAAACAATTTGCAGAAGCTGAAATTAAAAGGAAACGTTCGGTTTTAGGCACTTTTTCTGCACAAGTGATTCCTAGCTAAACTTTGCCAAGCAGCAGTGTCATACTCAATGAGGTCAATGATTAAAGTGCCCCTGACAGGATTTAAACTCACGACCTATCAATCTCAAACCAAAAATCTTACAGTCCTTCCAGAATTTCGCGATCGCTCAGTTTAGTGTGGAATTTCAACTTGAGCATGCCAATGCAGATCGATTGCGCGGAATTGTCAGATTTGGCACAGGAAAAGCTGACTTTCCATGGCATTTGAAAAATTTTCCACTTTCTGAGCGCAAAATTTCCATTTCTGAGCCTCAGCGTGGAATTTCCATTTGTTCAGCGCAGTATTTCCACTTTCTGAGCACAGAATTCTGGGCAGTCTGTTTAGAGCACCATTGCAATTTATGAGCGCAAAAATTTTCATTTTCTGAATTCAGAATTTCAAATTTTAGCGCAGAATTTGCATTTTCTGAGCATAGAATTCTGAGTGGTCTATTTAGAGCAGTTTTTTAGTTCAAAATTAGCATTTTCTGAGTACAGAATTTCTATTTTTAAGTGCAGAATTTCAATTCTTTTTCGTGCAGAATTTACATTTTCTGAGAACAGAATTTCCATTTTTGGGGCACGGAATTCTGGATTGTCTGATCTTACTGCTCCGCCAACACGTCTCTTCTTACAGTGGCTGAAATTGCGTACCGGTACACAATTTTGGTATGCATTCTACTATAACAAGTCAATGCCATTCTCCCGGTATTAAATGAATATTCTCCAGTACGTGTAATTGCGTCAGGAGTCTGTTACATCCAGACTGTGGCTTACTCTAGCTCATACCAGGCTGTAAATTAGATAAAGGAATGCACATCAATATTTTACATCTAATACCCAAGCAGCAGGCCAGCAGGCCATATGATATTTCATTTCTTTTTCCTTCCTCCTGACTCCTGGTAAATAGGATCCATGCTAGCAGAACAAATGCATTTGGCCACATGGTAGAATTTGTTCCTATAGAGTTCTCTGGTAATGAGACAAACAGGCACTTTCCATTATGCTCGATGTTTTCGATGTTTTCGGGAAATAGCTATAGCTTCTACGCATAGTTACCCGGTTATCTCTTTCATTGCATTTCGCAATTTAATGTTTCTGTACTTCTTTAATTTGAATTGTCCCTATCATGGAAATGATTTGTGTGTTATACATGTAATCACTCTTTGGTAACATACAATTTATTACATACAATATCAAAACGAAAATATCCATTTTATGTCTTTTTTCTGTGCAAGTAATGGCTAGACAGATCGGACTAAGAGGCATGCGGAGAGTGAGGTCAAAGATGAAAGTGTCCCTTACTGGAATCGAACTCATAACTCATAAATCTGAAGCCAGATGTCTTGTGTTTCAGCTCGACCAGCAATTGTCACCTTATGACATAATGACTTAAATAAATTTCTTTGTAACAAGAGGTCCAGAGATTTTGACATGATACTCTGCTTGAGCAATGCCACTCAACTCAATAGGGAGAGCCCAAAATGGTTTTTATTAAAGAGGCTCAACAGAACTACCGGTAACTTTGCGCAGGTGTGAAAAAGACGTGACTTTGGTGAATCACCTTGCAAATGACAAGATAAACTATGTAAGGTCACACAACCAACATTACTCTCATGGTTTTGTGATGTTTGGTTTTTGTTTGTTTGTTTTGTTTTGTTGGGTTTTTTTTTGGGGGGGGTGTTTTAATTATCAGTGGCAGTTCAAAGAGAGGCAAATGTTGTCGCCGCAAATACATATGAAATTTTTTACTAAGGATTATGTCATATCCTTTCATTCCGCAGTGTAACCAAGATTGGAAGCCTATGTTTGTCTGTATGTTTAACATATAATGGATATCCATCTGAGATTGCAAGAAAATATGGCTTCCTTAATGTAAAGAGTTGAGCTATGGTTGCTAATGTCAGCTTGGGTAATATAATTTAGTCAAAATCTCCTGTTTTTTTGACCGAAGGTCATACATCATGGATATATCACTTCTGGAGTGAAAATAAAAACATAGGTACATGTATCCTTTTTTCTTTTATTTCGAAACTGATATCTAGTTCTACAGCATGGTTAATTTTCTTTATTTTGTGATATTTAAACCCCGCCAGCTCTGCCAGGCGGGGTTTATTGCGATGCTCATGTGCGTCTGTCTGTGTTTCTGTGTGTGTCTGTTAACAAGATATCTCAAAAACTATTTAACCAATCAACTTCATTTTTGGTGGGGGCCTTCC
>JAAUYG010213100.1_pt1 | contig 13449 bp, 12 predicted proteins | sample 7278091 | NCBI WGS metagenome assembly JAAUYG01 (sample SAMN14350201, study PRJNA611818) | marine sediment metagenome | isolation source: surface marine sediment (0.6m) | place: French Polynesia: Moorea | collected 2018-08
CACCCCAAAATACCCCCTGTACTGGTGTGAAAATCGCCTACCATGATTGAGCCGCAAATGTGTTATGCGCGTCCTACAGACTCTCCTAGTGTCATGTTATGTCTAGTGGGTAATTGTATTTTTTTTTTCTTTTCTATTGTTTTAATAATGCATGTACATATATGTTGTAAAAACACTCTCATTCATGAGAACGACTCATTGCGGGGGTTCATTATTAATCAGTGTAATGGGATATCGGTGTGTTCAAAGGTTAGTCGAATATTTCCTACCGTATAACTGATGTCACGTACTGTACATGTAGCTTGACTTTATCCTGATACAGAAGTTCTATCTGTAGCTACAGTGGAATCGAGGGATGAAGACAGCCATAGTGGCGAGGCCACAGTGGTCTTAATTTGGAGGTGGTCTTAATTATGAAACAATATTGCACTGGTGTGTAACTTTTGGGGTTGTTATTCTGGGGTGCTTAAATTATCTCCGGGGTGTGGATTGTACTGTACCGGCATTGATGAAGGACTACGGTTTGCCTTTGAATTTTTTGTTACAAAAACACACAATGTGACACTTTATTACAATTGCGTGTATATCTAAGCCATTTTTGGTTCAATCTTCATGGTGCAACCTCCAGGCGTGTTTTGCGACAGCGATCATTATTTCCCATATTTAAGTGCTGGTATTCCCCGCTGAATACAGACCCATTTCGATGACCTAGTCCGGTTGTTATAAATTATTCACACAGCAAAGAATGCAATACTATTAAGCAGCAATTCACGTCTATCCAGTCAATAAACCTATCGAAATCCGAATATACGGGTTTCTATCTACGCATTATGGGCCGTGGGTGGTGAGATAGCTATGCTGATTAAACGCAGCTATAAACCAAAGCCGCCCCGGGGGATTAAAGGTACATCCCCGCGTAGATCCAGCAAACACAGGTAGATAAGGCCCTACAAAAAATCTAGATTATGATTTGGTTACCAAGGCAACATAGTGAGATATCATTCTGCCGGCAGCAAGAGAGAAAAAATCTGCCGGTAGCAAACTTGATAAAACAAACAGTGGAAATCGGTGAATGTTGCTACTTCAGGGTCTGATACGGGCACAGCCAGTTCGAAAGTTGCCTGTACATTTTTGACCACAGAGAAGATCCAGGGAGTTTAAATAGCTCAATTGGAAACCCTTTGCCTCAAAAAGACAAATAGCTTATGAATGGACATATTTCCAAAAGTACTGAATTAAAGTCAGGGTAAAATCGCTTTTAGTACGGGCTAGAGGCCTACATATGCTTCCATGCTAGATATATACTAGAGATATAGCTGGGCAAACGTCTTTTTGAAACGATGGTGACGTTGTCATTCTCTAAATGTTCCAGAATGTTGTAAATTTGAATATTGTAGTGCCACGCACCCCCAATATGCAAAACCTATGTAATACTATAGTATGTAGTTAGTTATCGACTCCTTCCTCTTTATTCGCCAAACACGGCAGCTTATTATAATAGTATCCGTCGTAGTTATGAATTGCCATGCTGTACTACATGTACAATGTACTGTACATGTGGAAAAATCTCGAATATTTTTTGGGGAGTTCTCATTTTTACTTAATATCTGCAATACCATACCACGCATTTCGAGCGATCAAGGCTGACTAGATAATAACGCCTTACATAAGGGAGTATCAACAATATGTTTTGCAGAAATCGATACCAGCCCAATTCAAAAATACTGTGTAACACACAACTGGGGCAGGAAAGCAGCCCAAAAGCTGGGTTCTGCTTGCTAGAGAATAGAGATACGATATAAATTACCTGTCGTTCCCCGCGATAGGCGATCAGAGCAAGGATGGACCGCACGCAGACGCTACATTCTAGTAGCGGTAATTATTTTCTTCTTGGCACAAAATAAATAGACCGGCCCTTGCCACATCTGAAGCTATTTCCGGTCTCCCGTCGGGATTCATTCCGTCGTACCCCCGACTGCTCTGATCTCGCGATCAGTCTGAACTTCACATCTCGTGGATCATGAGATTTATTTTCAGGGTATTATGAGGTATCTCGGCTTGGGGAAGTTGGGGGAGGTAATAGAGGCAGATGCAGTGACTTACGCTATACAAGAGAGAGCAGCAGGGCGAAAAACGAAGAAATGTACGTTTCAATATCTAAAACGTCATACGTAACATGACAATGTCCAAATGGCCATGATGGTAATGCAAAAGAAATGCAAATTATAAATATTCTAAAATATTAATTTGGCTACGTTTGAGCATACAGTGTAACTTGTTATGTTCTAGATGTGATTGTCCCCAAACGAACAGTTTCCATCTAAACGTGACGTTTATTGCATACATGGAGGTCTGTAGGTATAGAGAACATAATTGAACTTGTGTGTAAAGACCACCATACATGTGTATGGACCAACAAAATGTAGTCCTTATACACAGGTGGTCTTTATATGCAGGTTCAATAACATAGAAAGAATACCCATGGGACCTGTAAAATATGGTCTTAAAAGCACCTCTCCTTATATGCAGGTGGTCTTTAGAACAAGTTTGACTGTATTACATATACGCCATGTGCAATCATTATCACCAGCCTTAGCAAATCAAGGCTTTTCTGCCACCACACCAACACTCTAGATATATACTCAGGAGACAACGCCCACGTTTAAATATAAAATAAAACTAAAGGAAAAAAAAAAAGACTTATTTTTCTGTACCACAGCAATAAAACAAGGTCTGCTGTAACAACGACAATAAACTGTTACTGAGCGACAGTTAGTCGACTAACTTTGGTTAATGAAACACCCCTTATGTTCTAATTGTCCCAAAACGAACATAAAACATTTTCCATCTAAACGTGACATTTATTGCAAGTCTCTAGGTATAGAGAACATAATCGAGTAATACGGCAAGACGTCTGACGAATAAACGAACCGGCCGGTTTTAAGCATGCATAAGAGATGATCATTGTTGACGAGGAACACTATATAGCTCTTTCCTTGAAACATGTCGATTGTAAATAAACCATTTCGTAATTTCCATTAAACAAATGCCACGACTGTGACAAGGCCAGTAGACTGTAAGTGATATACCCAGAAACAAAATATATAAGGGCAATTATGCAGTATATTGCTCTTGTCTGTTGAGAGACGGAGCAGTAAACCTTTATAAGCGCATGTCGTCAACATAATACCGTTATAATATATATTTATGTTATATAAAAACATTAAAATTACATCAGATAAAAACTTATAATTATGTTATTCTTATCAGTTATGAACCGAAACCGTTGTAAGACTTAGTTGTGTGGACACGTACAGTGTCAGAAAATTTAAGTAAAAACTAAGGGTCTGTTTAACAATAACATTAGCACATTGGTATATTGTTCTATTCGCTAAAACCATAGCCTCATATGAAAGGCTCATTTAATTTAATGTGATTCTAAAATAAAGATCAGTGTGCTTATGCTGTAAAATAAAGCAGGTATACAATATACTTAAGGTATCCTTAAAGGTAAAATTTGACTTAATAATGCATAGTCTGTATTATAAATAAATCTTATGACATAATCCCGCCCTATATCATCAAACACCATTTTATATACAATGTATGTAGAAACGCACGAGAGAGAAAAATGTGAAAATTTAAATAACATACAGTTGGAGATGTATAAAGTAGTCGATTTTTGTACTAGTGTCCCGTGTCACCCAGCTGTCGCTGGCTGCTTCGCACGTGTAGTTAGGGCACACACACATCCTTGAGGTGTTCAAATTGCCTCAAAAGCTCAAACAAATCATATGAAAAAAAAATCAAAGATTACAAATCAGGCCCAGACACACTGTGATGTACACGTATACACTAAATATGTCAGCGGTACAGTTCCGCATATTGATGTACATGTCATTGACGCAGTCCCGAAACAGATATCGCAAGGCTGAAGCATTATACTGGCGATAATTATGGGATCTTCAATTGAAAGATCAGATCCAAAGATTTACTAACCGGAAAATCATGAACTATTTTTTTTTCCGGAAGGGCCTGCGTGGTACTCTGTTGTGTCATTCGGTCGGCGTATTAGTATTGTGTGCACAGGTAAGTGCTGTAAACAGCCTGGCGGAATCCAATGTATACATACATGCGTATAATGTATCTATTTTCATTTATTAAAGGTCTTGTGTTTATTTTTACTGCGTTGTGGGCTTCAAGCAAGGTGTAATTAAACACACGATGCAAGTGCATTTGTGCACGGATCACACACGGCTCAAACAGCATAAATAGGCAAAGTATGAGTTTTGTTACAGTTTATTCAGACAGCCGCGGACAACAAGGTAATGAAATGCAGAATCCCTGGACCGTGTTGACATCATTTATACCCAATATAGGTAACGTGCGTGCCAAGCACATTCTTTCTTTTTTCTGGCAACCACGTCCTAGCTTTACATGTATAAGCTTCCATATACTTGCATTCACCGAGGCATTACGCAATATATGCACGTTTACAATAAAAAGTATTTGTGTTAAAATCCACAATATAGCTTCACTTGGCATTCCTTAGACCCACAAAGTGGAAAAAAAAAGATTCCCCTCAGCGGCTGATCATTTTGCCTAAATGTCATACTGCCAGTGGTTAAACTGGCCCGGTGTTACATTGTGTATAAGACACGCATCACTATATGTTGGCGTTAGAGACTTTTCGAATGTTTGCCATTTGATATTTCTACATGTATCTATTTATAAGTAAACCTCTGTCACATCAAATTTATCTCAGGTCTCAATTTCATATTTGGAACCCCCGCAAACTTTTGACACCTAAATCAGGCTACATGTACATAGACAAAAAACGTTCATGCACTATATGAAGATGAAGACAATAAATAGGATATAAATATGAAATGCTGGCTTGATAAAGCTTTTAAAGGTTACAGCAATGCTCTTGTCCCTTTATGTTTGTCTTTGCCGACTTTTGAGGTAAAAAATGCCTGACCACTGATTCACCTAACTTGGTGTGTGCTCTACTGTAATGTTTGCAACGTACCAATAGTAATATTTGCGCAGAGCGTAGCCTGTGGAACAGCCAAGGACGTACCTGTTGTACGTAGTGCTGTTTTTAAACGACGAAAATGAATCGCTTATGACATGCCTTCCTGCACCGTGCACCATCTCTATATAGATTTTCACTGTGTAGCAGGTTTCCTGTGAAACTTGACTTGCGATATCGAGAGGCGTCGACAACCTGTGACGCTGCCTACAGGTAGTAGTAGGTGGTCCCGAGACAGGTATTTGTCACCGTACCGTGTCCTTGTAAACACAGGACAAGGTGTGTGTCGTGAAACGGACGCGCGTTGGGTGACCGGCTTGCTGTATGGTTACCTACAGACTGATGTCTCGATTGTTGTCCTTCCGCCTGTCTGCGTCGGCTAGGCAGTACGACCGTATGCAGCGCTTGCCTGCTGGCTCTATCTAACCCACCTGTCGTGGTTGTACTGTCTACCTGGCTGTATCGACCTTCGATACGCGGCGTGTCATCCGCTCGAGATGTCGGTTGTTTCCGAGAGAAGCTGCATGTCAGCCAAACCGATAAATCGAGCACTACCAGTCATACATGGCCTTTAGGGAGCCGTCTACTACGCACATAAAGCAGTCTAGTTAAGCTGGCAAAGGATATTAACCATGGCATGGGCATGTCTTAGTTCGTGTCGAAATTGATGGGGATGCATGAAGGCGATTGCAGCACCGGCTTCCGTAGGATGATTTAATGGAAGCAGGCACTGCTTTAGCGTCTTGGTGAGTTTCCTGTTTATCTACAGAGGTTTCCACGGAGGTTTCCCAGGTGTTGGCTTCCGGGATGTGTGCTTGTGTTACGGGTTTCCGTGCTTCACCCCTACACTGAGTGGTGGATGTGTGGGCAAACAGGCGGATCGAAGTGTATCTGGATCTGCCTGGTAGCGAATTTAGGCGGTTGTCTCACTTGTGAACTCCCCAGGAACTGTGGGATGTTTTATTTTCCACTGAGGGTATCGAATGCGACATGTGCATGTATTTGGACCATTTCCGGATCCGGTTTAATGATAACTTTGGTAAATGGAATATGCAAAATTAGCATTAAACCGGATCCGGTAGAGTACTTCCAAGTTGCTAATAGCTTTTATTTGTTATATGAGTCTAAATACTGCTGTGGAACTCTGGCATGATTTTAGTTTCTTTCTTTTTTTTTTTTTTTTTGCTTTGCGTGGTAGAGGAGGGGGGTGCATGTATTTAAATACATGAAGTGCTTTAATATCAAAATTTATTTTGTTGTATTTTCAGATTAAACCAATATGCTCATAACAAGGTATACGGTGAATGAACATATCTGAAGGGATGACGTCGCCAAATCGTAGATCCGGAATTTTCATCCGGGGTCTGACACCAGATGACGTAGACATTCCAAACTCCGAGCTTTATCATTACGACGACGACCCCAGACAGAAACGCCTATCCGGAATCCTGAAGGAAGTTCCCGTGCTGAATCTGGATGGCTCGACCAGCTCGTCTCATTCTTTTGGAGAACACAGTCATTTGTTTCCCCATGGTGGATCCAGCAGATCCTCATCTCCTGCTGCGGATTCCCATCCGGAAGACTCCGTCCATCCTGTAGAGGTCAGCATCATTCCAGAAGATGAGGCTAGAGATATGATTGGTCATACCCAAACATTGCCCGTAAACGTGCCCAGAAGACGAACTAATGAGGACAACCCTCCCAATGGCACTCCGGAGCTCATCCGGAGCGGTTCGCTTCCAGTTCTGGATCAACGTGCGGATAACCGAGACAGCGTGTACTCCATGCTAACTGTAGATTCCCTCAGAACGGAACCGGAAGTCTTCATCAGAGGTCTCTCAAAGGAGGACGTCACTCATCCGGATCAACGAATAAGTTCTGGGGATCAGGACACCGATAATACTATGCAGGTGGCACTCCAGAGAGGAAAGCTAGAATTTCAGGATACCAGCCTGGAAAACGTGAAACTTAACTCTACGCAGTGTCGCAACTGCCCTTGTCATGCGGACGTCTGTGGCGGAACCAAATCCTTCACATGCATTTTGGCAGGTTTGGTGCTACTTTCTGGATCCCTACATTTCTATAAAGTAGGACTGATCGTGTTTCTGGAACGTGAGTATGGATTATCGAGCATGGAATCCGGAATAACCATCGCGGGCAGGGCCCTGGGACAGTTACTGAGCTTTCTTCTCTTCGTGCGGTGCTGTTTACGACGTAATATACCCAGATGTATAGGCGTTGTCGCAATCGGGATAACACTGTCCGCCATTGTGTACGCGCTTCCTTATCTCCTTGAAATATCGAAAACAAACAACGCCATAAAATATGACGAAAACGCCGGGACTCAGAATGTTTCCATTGTTTTGTCGACCAATGGCGCCGAATTGTGTGCCGTCAACCGAGACGCTGGTACGGTTGACAAATGTGACAACGGCTTCACTGGAGACAGTTTTTTGCCACACGCGGCAATGGTGACTCTGCTGACGCTGGCGGCAGTATGCCACGGCATGGCTGAGGCACCTGTCTATTGCCTTGGGCTAGCAGTAATACTAAGCTGTCCACGGAGAAAAGCAACGCCATTTTCTTTGTGTAAGGCAATCGTAAGAGATCTATAATGTGTGGTGCACATGTACATGTATGCGTGTACATGTAATTGCTTAAGCAAAAAGATTGTGCAAAAGTATAAGTTTTTTAGTGTGTGCATGTACATTTACATTTAGCACAATGCAGGTACGCGCTATCGATGTTATAGGAGTAACAATTCATCAAGACCACTGCCTGAACACCGTATCATAAACATGTATCATAGCATGCCATAATGCAGATATGTGCTATCGATGTTAACAATTCATCAAGAGCACTGCCTAAAACAGAAACTAGAAACGTTGTTCTTGCACTAGTTAATCATTTATGGTTGGTTACAGCTTCGTCTTGTTTTTAGTTTAGTGTTGCTGGGCCACCAAATTGGTCTTTGGTATTGGTCTTGGGAATTTGGTCTTAAAATATCGTACAAGGACAGGTACATGTATCCTACAGGGACAAACATCTTGTCATAAAATAATCTAAAATATGATGCGCAAAATTATGAATAATTTAAGAACCAAAATATTTAGATTTTGTGCTTTTGAGGTTTATGTACATGTAACAGTTACGTGCATTTAGTCTAAATCCAAGTACGACAACATAGTTTAATACTTTAATACTATGTAATTTTGTTAGCATTCAGCCAGAGTTCAACAGAGAATGATGCCCGCATGGTTCATGTTCATTATTTATGGGTCAACAAATGGTGACATGACAATTAAAAATCTCTCTCTCTATATAATAACATTTCCCACAATAGGCGTGAACGTTCTTGGGGAAAACGTCAGAACAGCTCCAGCTAGTGTATTGGTGGGCGATGGGAGAGGATATTGTTATTGCCAACTGGACAAGCGACAGCAGGCAATACCGATACAATGTACAACACAGTTCTCTGTTTTTTTGTTCCAGATGTGGTGGTGGGAGCAGCCTTGGCTTCCCCCACCGTGGGTGTCCTGGTAGCCATGGCCTCGTGCCTACAGATACCCGGGTCAGGTAAGTACTGGCCGCTACAGGTGTCCCGACAGGATCCACCGGGAATGATTTCTAGTATAAACAGTAAATCATCCCCTGGTTTTCGCGCGATCAACTTGACAAACAGCGATGGGCGGCCGGCTTGAGAATATATTTAGGCCACGCAACCTTGGCATTTTGTTCGATGAAATTGGCTGCCGATGGTCGAGTGGTAAAACCCGACGGGAAAAAAGGGCGGGAAACCGACAGTGTGATTGGCAGACAAGAAAATCGAATTACAAAAATAGGCTTGAGAAAAAAATAACGAATGGGAATATGAAATTCGGTGCTTTAAGTTATCAATAAATGATAAACTACAGGAAACAAATGAAGTAATTTTTCGATCAATCATTTTTGGGGTTCCTGCCTTTGGAAAAAGCCAATATATATTGTTTCGAGAAAAAAAGACCAGCCGAATCTAAAAATAAGGCAGCTTCATTCGGATCAATATAAATCAATTGCATTCATCAATCAACGCAAATGATCCGTGAACCAATGATTTGAAAGAGACCTCTAGTCTGCCAGGCAAAAAGCTTGGAGATAATCGTACAGAGCGACATCTACATGTATATATAACTATACATATGATAATGGTAGAACACAAAAAAAAAAAATGGTTGAAAATTCCCATATCCACCCCCCAAATAGCATATATATGAACAAATATCTATACCGTGTATTTAGCAAACTTACCAAAGAAAAAAGTAACATGGAAAGTAACCTGTTACATAATACCGCCTCTGGTCTGAGCTACATTTTCTTTCGAAAAGAAACTTCTTTCGAAACGAGACTTCATTAGTATGAGCTTTATTTCTAGGCTCAGAAATTTAGAACCATGACATGTACCACTTCGACTTTGAAGAAATATGCTGAAATTCACTATGGCCCAAGGCGTAATTTTGCGTTGCCCAGGCAATATATAACAGTGGCACAAGCGATTATATTTTCATCCATACATTATATGCTTTTTATTTAATAAGAAAAATAGATCAGCGTGCAAGCGGCATCAACATGTGAGAAAGATCAATCGCGGCAAAGCCAAAAGATCTTTTTCTTTGCACATTTTCAAAAAGAAATGTTCTATACTGGCGCGGGTATGGAAAATCGGCCAAGATTATTGCTCTTTTATACCAAAAGCGTGCTGGTCACCGCGTTGTCCTCTGCAGAACGCCGTTGATGTGTCATTTAAATATGTACAGTACATGTACCTTTAGTCGATCACATTCCGGGCTGATGACAGCAAAACATCCGCACTCCCAGAGGGATATGCGTTATAAAATTCGCTATAAACATGATTTATTGGCTACAAAAGAGCTTATTCTCGACGGCCTGTAAAACTACATGTACACTAGCTACTTTGGACTTCGTAGGTTTCAAGTTCTGAGGGGGCTACCGACATGCATGGGATATTTCAAAATTAACTTGGGAAATAACTGCATTTCAATACGTCTTGTATGTGAATCTTATTTAATTTAATGGTAACAAATATAACGTAGTGTATGATTCAATGTACGTATCGCTGATAAAAAATAATACGCGCTGGGACCATGAAAGACGCATGCATCTCTAATTCCTCGTTCAAAGAAAGGCACTAGGAATTTTCGCCACTGCATAGCGCAAAGATTATGTACCTGCATACGTGGCATATGCTATACAGGCAGGGTATCCTTTGCATTAGTGGAGCAAAAACAAGGTCATGGTCTGGCCTAAAATAAGAGTCCGATAAAAGGCGTACGCGATGAAATGTTATCGTTCTTACTGATAAGATTAGTACGATTGATTGTTCCTTTGCCGAGCTTGAGATATCTCTAAGAATATACATGTACATGCACATGTAACTGAAAAGTATGCCGCCGCGTTGTCGAATATGCAGCCCTACAGCTCAGCGCAAAACTAAAACAGTGAGAGCGAATTAATGGCTATTTACAGTCAAACTGTTACAGGTACAATGTACATATACTTTGTACTAGTTTCTTGCTACATCGTGGTTATGTCAAGTTCCAAGTATATGCCATGTAAATGTATCACAACACACCTGTAGTAAAAACTTACCTCCTCTCTATCATCCCATGAACCCGGCGTAGCATCATTGTTACCCAGCGGCAACGCGGAATTTTAAAGGAAGGCGTACGTGAGGTTTTTGTGGCAGATGTGTTGCGTTGCCAAGGCTCTTGACCCGTTGCTATAACAAAACACGTTGTTTACCTTTAGGAAAGGAAAACAATCTGAACGTGAACAATCTGAACGTGAACAGACGTTGGGGATGCTGCACATAATGCAATGTCACTAACGTCACTTGAGATTTAATACTAGTAAATAAGGCCTATGCATAATACATGTAACTATGTGCGTAAGGTAGAAGTTATCTCATATCAAATAAGTTTCTTGATTGTAAGGACAATTTTAATATTGGTGCAGTCAAGGGACGAGCTTGCGAGTTCCTCCCTCCCAGTGATGGGACAACAGAATATATGTAGTTCCTTCTTTAACGAGTTTGATAACCTAATTATTATGCACTTGTACCTATCTACTAAGTTTTACACACACTGTGTAATTTAGGCCACTAAAAGCTTTTTATTCGCACACGAAAATCCACGAGAAAAGGTGTTGTTTGGCAGCGCATAACCGTCGAAAACGTCCAGATTGTGACGTTTCTTATACGTCTTTAGTCATAGCAACCAGCCAAAAGCCATGACAACACTGTAGCATCTGTGCACGCATGCTTTCCCTGGGTATTTCTTTGTTGCTTTTTGGGGGGTAAATATTTCGACATATTCTTTCGTTGAATAAAATTACAATGTATAATGTAGGTCGAGGTACACAACGCAGCTAAAGGGTTTACTGCTCGCTGATCTCCTATAGTAAAGTGTAGGGAAATTATTCAAGCATATAATGCCATTGGCACATATATTTTCACAAGGACCCATTACTTGCTAAATCACCGTTGGCACCGATGCTCTGTTGCAGATATGAAGCAACCTATCTGGTGGCTAGGGGGTGTCGTGTTAGGAGCGGCTGTGCTGCCTCTGGCGTGTCCTCTCTGGTTCTTCCGGCAGACCCCCAGTCAAGGCAGAGAAAACAGAGAGTACAGGTGTATGGGGCAGAGTCACGGCACATCACTCTACGTTCCAGGCAGAAATGGTAAGTCCAGTGGAACCAACATATACTTGTATATCTAAAGACAACGTTGGTATCAGACACGAGCACTCGTGGTAACAAACACAGCCTATTGCATACGTACATGTAAGTTTGGAAAGGAGAATGAAGACCCAGTGAGAATTTTAATAACACCCCAGACGGCCTAATATACATGTATTCCAAGGGTGCCCAATTGAAAGTACATGTAATATGATGCCATTTACCCTTGTTGAGAGCAACTGCGTTTCGGAATAAGCCCCAAAACCCCGGGCCCCAAAAGTGGCAACATACCTATTTTTACACTGTTTGTCGGGCCAACTCTTGACTTAGATGTCTATTAACTCTCTATTTCCATGTGTTTACCAGAGCAAGAGGCTAAAGCAACTGCCCTTGCAGGCCTGTTAGTTTCATCTTTTCGGGTTGGGGGAGGAGGGGAGGGGGGTTAACACTGGGTATTCCTTGGATTTTTTTTCTTTGTTTGTCAAAGAAGGGTTGTCACTGGAGCTGTGAATTCGTCCGTTTGTGATGATGAAGATTGGGATAATGAAAACTGAAGCCGTGTGGTTGACTTTGGGATTTTGCCGTGATGAATCTAGACACATGGCGAAAGTGGCTAATGTCTTGTCAAACACGGTCGGGTTTGTCTTGCGATGATGAGAATTTTGTTCGCAAACACTCAACACTTTACACATGGTCGCAAGATACAGTCACTGCGGGACAAAGGCAGGAAGTAGCAGTGCGTACATGCTTCGAAAAACATATCAGAAAACAGAAAATTCAAACAATCCAAAAGTTTGCCTACGAGAACACATACGGTTGTAGTTCATATACGGTTGTAGCTATCACCAATCCTGTGTTCTTTTATATGGAGTTGTTTGTTAAATCTGGAACATCCGTTCCCAAAAGTCAATTTCCTGTACAAAAATATATAAATAATCGATTAAAATACACTGAATGCTACACTTATATATTTGGTGCCTTTCTATTGTACAATGTGTTAATATTTTTATTGCAGTATCTCGTATGGGTATTGAACTGAAAGCGTTACTAAGCAATTGGTCGTTCCTGCTGGCGGGAGCGGCAATTTGTCTGGATCTCCAGCTCTGGCTGGGCTATCTGCCTTTCCTTCCAACATTACTGCGTACCCAGCTACCAGATACCCCGGACACGGCCAATCTAGTCATGGGTAAGGGAAAGCCGACACAGCTTCAAAAATCCCTTTGTCAGTAACGATCTACTTGAAGCCAGCAACATCAATTAAGTTTTTGCACCATTTTCAAACCAATTTTAGAAACTCCTTCCTCTCTAATGGCGTATTTTGTTCTCAAAACTGGAAAGATACCTGATGCATGCAAGTGCATGGCCGAGTCAAATGTCAGAGAACACCTTCATCTTCTGAAGAATCAGGTTGGTACTTGGCTTGCTTTTTACAGGCTTGGCATGCGGTTTACCGGCGGTGTTGGGTCTCATTGCCGGTAGCTCCCTGGCATCCAGATTGAGAGACCTAGCTAGTTATTGCCTGGCGCTCCTGGTTCAGGGTGCCTTTGCTGCTGCCTGTGTGTTGACGATGGTGTGGATGCGCTGTGACAACAGGCTCATTATACCCGAGTAAGGCATTGAGAGAGAGAGAGAGAGAGAGAGAGAGAGAGAGAGAGAGAGAGAGAGAGAGAGAGAGAGAGAGA
>JAAUYG010020696.1_pt1 | contig 13448 bp, 11 predicted proteins | sample 7278091 | NCBI WGS metagenome assembly JAAUYG01 (sample SAMN14350201, study PRJNA611818) | marine sediment metagenome | isolation source: surface marine sediment (0.6m) | place: French Polynesia: Moorea | collected 2018-08
GGTCATTTCATTTTTCAGACGGCTAGGAATCCGTGGCCGGGAGCCACGGCAGAGAGTTATGGTTTGACACCTCACGGTGAGAATATATAAATTCGTGCGAATTTATCAAATTCATACTCCATATGTACAGTGCAGCCAATCCTTAAGACCACCAGTGAATTGAGACAACATGGGAATAGAGAACAGCTACATGTACATGTACATCAGTCCCCACTCTTAGGCCTATTCCACTCATTGAAATGGACCCGAGTACTAACACCACCTCAAAATTCAGGACAGTTTTAACAGTCCCTTGGGTTTCCTTAATTCCCAGGTTTAACCATGTGTATAGCGATATTATTAGTATGTTGTTCATGACATCGAATATCTGTGCCTCACTTGTTCCAGGCACGGCAAATACCTGTATCGGTATGGCGGTGAAAACACACAGGCTGGGATTGTCAGCTGGATGAAGAAGTAGGATATATATTGTGCATCAGCTCTGTCTGTATTTTCATAGTTAGAGCATGTAGGGGATCTATCTGAAGCCTAGTGATTTCTTTGCTTATATTCTATGCTTATGACGAGACAGATATCATGTGTAGACAGTAACCACATTGACTAATGCCTTGATGACAGTACCGGTATCTTTTGTTAAGGTATGGGAGTTCATTCATTTGTGACCTCACCGTAAAGCTTGTCATATATGTATGTCAGTATTACTCCTCTAGCCAGCAGATGCCATGCCTTTAGCCGCATCGACATGGCTGTGTTGCAATAGCCTTGCTGATGAAAGCAGTAGAGACACTGGCCTTGTAAATTATTGTATGCTGCATGGCATTTAGATATTTTTAACAGAATTTAACCAGGTTGAAAACAAAAAAAATCACAAAAGTTTCGCATTCATCTTACATTCAGGAAAAGACAAAGGTTGAGTCGAAAATGGAGCATATACAATGGTAATATTTAAGTTCTTTGGTAACTGGGATACCGTCAGCGCAAATTATATCATCTAGCCTGTGGTCTTCTGTGCGTTTAATTGACGTGACTGTTGTATGTCCCTGCCAGTCCCTCCCCAGCCAAGGAGGAGGTCAAGGAAGCAGAGTGGGCGGACGAGGAGAGCGATGTCGTACATCTGACCGAGGACACCTTTGATCCCTTCCTACAGGACCACAACTCTGTACTAGTCATGTTCTATGCTCCCTGTAAGTTAGTGCTCTCTTACTAAGTAGCAATTTCAAACACCCAAGTCAAACTTAATAATAGAGAGCAAAAAATACTCTGTAGTCGAACCCTCCAGAATTCCGCGGTCCCAAAATGGAAATTCTGCACGCGGAAAATGCAAATTCCATGCTAAAAAAATTGAAATTCTGTGCTCATAATTAGAAATTCTGCGCTCGAAAACTACTCTAAGTAGACCGCCCAGAATTCTGTGCTCAGAAAATGCAACTTGCGCACTGGAAAATCGAAATTCTGTTCTCAGTAAATGCAAATTTTGGGCTTGAAACTGCAGTGGTGCTCTAAACAGACTGCCCAGAATTCTGTGCTCAGAAAATGGAAATTCTGTGCTAAAGAAATGGAAACTGTGTTCTTTCTGCTCAGAAAATGGAAAATTTTCCCAAAGCCATGAAAAGCACACTTTTCCGCACAAAAAATCAGGCAATTCCATGCGTGCTGCCGCGCTCAAGTGGAAATTCCACGTTAAATTTCATGATCGCAAAATCGTGGAATGCTGGAGGGACTCTGTAGTTATTTGTTGTCTCAGATTCATTTTCTTTAAGTCACCAATATCATCAAAGGAAAGGGCTGCAGAAGCAGGTAGACCATGATTATCAATTTGGACAGACAAAGTTGTCAAGAGATATTTTAGCGATGTACATGTATGCCTCTGGTAAAGAAACCATGCCACTGTACTCTTGTTACTGATATAGAAATGGCTATAGCATAAGATCGGCCCTAGAGACCTTCAAATCTGCTAGTTCGTTTTATCTGTTACTATGTGGGAGGGTTGTCATGGTGTTTTTGAATTTGTTGTATGCTAGGGTGTGGTCACTGTAAGAAGATGAAGCCAGAGTACACTGAGGCTGCTGCTGTATTGAAAGAAGAAGAGGTGAGATCTATTATTCCTAGGAACATAAGTGAATGTATTCATGCAAATATTTGTGTATGTTTAGTTCTAATGTAATCATGAATAAACCTGTTTTTTTAAAGAGTTTCGAATGCATTATTGTATTACAGTTATTATAATGAACTTGTTTTAAGCAACTACCCTCTATACCAGAAAATGTGCTTTCTTAAGAGAAATGCTGCAGCTTCTGATACCGAGTTGGACATTACTTGTGAAGATTGAAAGTCAAGACATGGAAAATATCCAAATTATTATGTTTCTTATTTCTTTGTTTTTGTTGCAGGAAGATGGCATTGTAGCTGCTGTGGATGCCACCAAAGCAAAAACACTTTCGGAAAGATTCAAAGTAAAAGGTTTTCCCACAGGTGAGCCCTTTTCTAAAACCTGGAGGTACATGTAGTAAGTAAAGATATATTTTGTACTCTTCAGAAGGTACAGAATGTATTTTGCATCTTTGAAAGTGAAAAAACACATTAGGACTATCCCATTAAAAATTATGAGGGGGGTGGACCTCAAAAGGTATGAAAATGTCTTGTAGGGGGAGGGGGGTACAAAAAGAATTATAATACATCATTACCCCATGGGGGGGTGCACAACAAGTATATATCACAGTTCATATATGTTTGACAAGAAGAATTGAAATACTAGCTAAACATTCAGTTAGTACTACCTTAAATATTTAGTACTACCTTAAGCATTCAGTTGGTACCACCTTAAGCATTCAGTTGGTACTACCTTAAACATTCAGTTAGTACTACAGTAAACATTCAGTTTGTACTGCCTTAAATATTCAGGACTACCTTAAGCATTGTGTTGGTAGTACCTTAAACATTCAATTGGTACTACCTTAAACATTCACTACTTCCTTAAACATTCAATTGGTACTACCTTAAACATGCAGTTGGTACTACCTTAAACATTCAGTTAGTACTAACTTAAACGTTCAGTTGGTACTACCTTAAACATTGAGTTGGTACTACCTTAAACATAGTCTTTTTTGCTTGTAATGTGTACTTCAGTTGGTTTAATGCTGTTTAATCTTATTTCTGCTAATTCCTTACCTGTTTGCTTTTCCCCATGTTCCCTGGATACGTCACATGCTGCAATGGTCCGTTTGCTACCAATAGTAAAATATTTCAAGTAAGTTCGACTCTCTGCAGAATGGTGTCTCCAGTGGTTCAAGGTTCAATTTTCTCTTTCTCATAAAGGTAGCGAATACTGTTTGCCAACAGTTGTTAGAGAATACCATAGAAATGGTTCAAACTATATTGGAAGCTACCAGAAAAGCTGCGATAGTTAATGTCCTGGTGTATTTACACTGAAAGCAATTAGATATCTATGCGACAAAGTTACCATTATGATATGATTTCATGCTTTAGTCAATCTCTTTATCAACTCTGTAACAGTCACACTGTATTTCCACAAAGTTACTAAGATAAGGAGAACCTATAGTGTGTTTGTGTCATCCAAGCCAATCTTGATGGCTGATCCATTTATTGGTAATTTCATGATAATTTTTGTGACCTTGGCATTTCAGAGATGGTGAGGAAGCTTGGGATTTCAATGAGAGGACTGCTGACAAAATTGTTTCCTTCATGAAAAAGTAAGTTGACACTTGTTTGAGGTAAAATGCTAAAATGCTTTTCACAAGCTACAGTGTCTAATATCCATTGCATATTAGATCATACCAGTAATATAATACATGTGCATTATCTATATGGATAATTCTTTCTGGAAAAAAAAACACTTTGATAGTTAATATGTAAATATATGTAAATAAAATATATGTAAATATTTGAGTGCTTTAGTACTTGTGGTCATTATGTGGCAATCATTGCTTTTCTGAAATGACATCTGCACATATACCTAATGATAAAATTTGTGGTACAGTGCTAATTTTAACAACCTAAGTGAGATATCTGACCTTCTATTATCTCTTCCTACCCCCCTACCCCAGCCCCGAGGAGCCTCCCCCACCCCCGCCCCCAGAGGCAGCCTGGGAGGACACGCCCAGTGAGGTCCAACATCTATCAGACGAAACGTTTAAAGGCTTCCTCAAGAAGAAAAAACACACTCTCGTCATGTTTTATGCTCCATGTAAGTCTCAACAGCAGCAGATGTTACCAGTTTAGCTTGATAATAGCAAATATCCAATTGCTATGAAATTATGACTGCAGTAGAGCCTTGCTATATGAACCACATCAGAAATAAGACCAACCCAGATTGAAGACTACGTACTAGTATTGGTCAATCAAAGGTTACTAACCAGTGCTGTTTTGTCTCACAATAGGGAGTATTTGGCGCCACAAATTCGCAGTATGAATAATCGGTTTCATTCGGAAGCCAAACTATCCTGGTCATATGACTACCCTTTAGTCAATCATATTGCGACAAATAAAAGTTCCGCCAATCGTGAGATGCCCCTGTTTTCGCTCCTTTATCCTTCTTTCGGGTATCTTCGGAAAATTTTCCCGCCAAGGGGTTAAAATACTGCCTATAAAGACCACTTTAGCCCTGACCATCGGTGGTCTTTATATTCTGGGGTTCTACTGTACCATATATTCTTACTGACAGTTTGGAAAGGGAATCTACCATATTCAGTCTATAAGTGCCCATAGTCTAACAAGCACACTGCGATGTTTATGTAGGGCTTTATGTCTTTCACCAGCATCCTAGCCCTCATCTCGCAGCTAAATTGCAAGGCAGCTTTAGGAACAGTCAACTGGCACTATGCTTTTAGCGGAATGAATGAGGTATCTGCTATTGATAGCAACTGGTGTTCTGGTATACTCCAAACTTAAAGCCTGTACACAAAAATGACCTAACCGCCATAGTTTTGTTTCTCTGGGTGGTATGGGATCTTTATAAGCTTTTTCGAGTAAGGAAAAATGTGTCTCATTTATAAACTGTTAGCCGACATGTTTTGTTGATTATATTCTACCAGGGTGCGGCCACTGTAAGAAAGCCAAACCAGAGTTTATGGCAGCTGCCGACCAGTTTGTGGATGATAACAAGGTGAGATCAGCGTCTGCCCCAGGGTGGTTGGAGGGGGGGGGAGGGGGAATCAGGGTTAAATGTTTAAAGTCTACTTTCTACCTCTCAAGATCATGTCACCGACTGCAAGGTGGAGTCTGTGGTATATGCAGGTGTATGGGCTCAAGGTGGCTGGAAAGGACCATACATTGGAACCCCAAATTAAGACACACACACCCTCCCCCCGTCCCCCTATTTTGGGAATTAAGACCACCACAGATAAAGAACACTTTGTCTTCCACCATTGCTGGTCTTAATTCTGGGATTCGTTGCACAGCAGTCCCTGTATTTTAGAACTACCCATTCAGCTGAAAAGATGTGGTCTTAAATTGAAGGTGGTCTTAACCTGGAAGGATAATTATGTTGAAGATATAACAGTGGTGTCACTGTTAGGCGGTCTTAAAATAGAGGGAAGGCTTAAAATAGGGGGGGGGAGGCTTAAATTACAGGATGCCCTGTATATCCTAGATTTGTTGCCTAGTTACTGGTACTTTAACCACCCAGCATTACTACATAGACATGTAAACATACAGACTCAGACTCGTTTATTGCTACTCTCAACAGATGAGCATTTTACAAGGACTACAGCTACACACATACGTTTTAACGACAGTTAACAACATATTGCACATCAACTTATGTATTGGAAACGAGTTTCATCCACTACTGAAGGTCTTGTGCCAGCCTTTTTATTGATACACAAACTGATCACCGCTATCAAGGATGGATTTGTATAATTGAGAAGGTTTAATCTCAGGCTAGCATTTTGTCCTGCCTGGCAGAGCAAACAGCTTGGAAGGTGTGTGCCTGTATCTGTTCTATTTTGAGACAACCTATCTCTACTTCCTCCAGGTGGCGTTTGCTGCCATAGATTGCACTCAGCATTCCACTACGTGTTCTTCCCATGACGTCTCGGGTTATCCAACATTTAAATATTTCAACTATGGCAAGAATGACCAGAAATATACTGGCGGCCGGGAGGTAAGCATTTTGTCATGAATTCTCTCACTGATTTTCTGTCTGATATCTAGGCATGTGAGTAACAGTTAATTACAGTTTTATCAGCAACTTGACTGTCTTGACTTTAATCATCAACTTCATAGTCCTAATATGTAATGTATATTGTGTAACAGCTCATAGCTATGACGAGATAGCACTGATTGTACTATAAATGCATAACTTTTCATGAATGTAAATGTTTTGAAAATAAACTACCACAACTACTACTATTTCTACTACCACTACTGCTACTGCTGAGATTTGACTAATAAATACAATTATACCACTACTGCTACTATGAGTACGACTACTAGTAATACTACTACTGCTACTACTACTACTACTACTACTACTACTACTACTACTACTACTATCACCACTACTACTACTACTACTACTATTACTACTACTACTGCTACTACTACTGCTACTACTACCACTACTACTACAAGAAACTGAGAACTGACCATAAATTAAAGCAGTAAATAAATGATAAAACTGCTGCTACTTTTACTATTAGCTGAATCTGAGAACTGACCAAAAATTAAAGCAGTAAATAAATGATAAAGCTGAGAACTGGCCATAAATAATATTACATAAATGATTGCACCTCTTTTCCCTGCTTGTATAGCGTATAGAACTACATGCCTGTGACCTGTAATATTACATGTATGCTTCGGTCTCTACCGGTAATTATAGATCTTCCTAACTATGATTGTCTCCAGAAACCCGATTTTGTCAACTTCATGAGGGATCCCCTCAACCCTATGGCGTCCACCCCTCCCCCAACTCCCAGTCCTGAGGAGGACTGGGCGGATATAGCGGGCAGCGAACATGTACACCATCTCAGCACTAACAGCTTTGCTAGCTTCCTCAGGGAGCAGGATTCGGCCCTGGTTATGTTCTATGCCCCATGTAAGAGCCACAGATACTGAATGTCACTAATTTGCTTATAACAAAGGTGATTACCGGACATATCACCTGAAAAAATGGTTAAAAATCCGTCAGAGCTAAACAATGTACAGTGAAACCTGTCTTTGCGACCACCTGAGAAATAGGGACAACCTGGGAATTAAGAACAACTACTCCAGTCCCTAGGCCTATTCATTACACAGAGATTGACCTGAGAAATAAGACCACCTCAGAATTGAGGACACTTTTTCACAGCCCCTGGGGTGTCCCTAATTCCCAGGTTCCACAGTATTAACTCTATTTAATGGTTTTACTTTGTACACATTTATCAGTACCTTTTTATTTATATTTATGCACTGGTAGTTTCTGCTGTACAATGCTTTTATATGATATATCACTTTCCACATTTTTGCACTATTTGTTGTAATATTTAACTTTGCATTGACACCTTTTTTTCTTTCTTGGCTCATGATATACCGGGGGTATTTGTGTGTGTGTTTGGGGGAGGGGGGTGTAAAATGTGAATTTTAATAAATTTATGTGTCATATTAAAATACTTCACAGGCAGAGCAAGAGTTTGGGGATACATGTATGTGTTGTGTGCTGTTGGCATGCTGTGAGTGCCCTTGGATGTGACATAGTGGCTTGCTCTTTTACTGCGTAAAAGTTCCTTAAAGGCATTGCAGAGGTTGTGAGAAAATTCCCTCTCTGTCATTGCCACATTTGAGTCACTATACAATGTATATGACATTTGTTTCTCCTTACAGGGTGTGGCCACTGTAAGTCCATGAAGCCGGCCTACGCTCAGGTGGCACAGACACTGAAGGAAAATAACGTTAGTCATTACTGATACAGTAGAACCTATCTTGGACGACCACCCCATGGGCCATAAACATGTGATCTCTCAGATGTGGTCTTTGGTGACAGGTTCAACTACATTGAAATGTAGGACCTGCCAGGAATATCTGGTCTTTCAAGACAGCTGCTCTCTCATGGTAGTGGTCTTTAAAGACAGGTTTTACTGTATACACTGACCACTTTTGTATTGATCCCGCTAGTGGTCTTAAAATACACGGACCACTGCAGAAAATTTCTCAAGAAATGCATGTTACAATTGCCCCCAACATGGTCATTGTGAATATAACATTTCTACAGGTATACATGGGTTAAAATCGATTCATCCGAACTGCGCGAACCAGCCATTTTGGTAAATCGATCTAGCGAACCAACCAAATTCTTATCTTGCGATTCACGATCTGCACTCCTCACTAAAGAGCGATTAGCGATTTGGTGACCTTGTTAACTGCCGATTTGTGAGCCACCCCACCTATAAAACTATGATCTGATGAGCCAGACCCTCGCTTAAATTACGATCCGTGGTTTGCAGTTGCTGTTAAATTCCGATCTCCCAAACCTTGGTTGCTCAAGACTGATCTGTGATTACACCAGGGCTGTTAACATTTGATCTGCAGCTAGGCCATTTCTGTTAAAGAGTGATCTGCGTCTCACCATTGCTGTTAAATATTGATATACGATTCAAATAGGGGTCTTAAATAAGGATCTGCGATTCTTAGTTCTCTGTTGAAAAGTAAAACTCAAAACGGGCCATATTTAATAGACCCATGTATACCCCTATTCTTTTGGAACCGTGGCTTGTTCTTCTGCATTGCTTATCGCTATCCTGTTTCGTTGTGTCAGTTCCAGTGTAAATTGGAACTCAGATGAGATCCGGTACCCTGTAAACGGTGCTTTTAAGAACATATTGTAGTGCATATGTTGCTTACCCGTGGAATGTTACCTTATACGCAGCGAGAAATCACATAGTTCCACTCCGTCATTGTTCCAGATCAACGGTGTATTGGCTGCCGTGGATGCCACAATAGAAAGAGATTTACAACAGCGATATCAGATCAAGGGCTTTCCCACCAGTAAGTACAAAATTTAAAAAAAACGACTGTCAGTTTTTAGCTTTCTGCAGTTTATCAAAGACTCTTCCCAAGGAACTACCTGGTATATTTCTGGAAAAGCTAAAGTTATTGCAACTTTTTTATATACGGTCAAACCTGCTGTAAAGACTACCTGTATACAAAGACCACCTGCTTCACATTTTACAAGTCCCCAGAGGTATCCTTCCCATATATTGAACCTGTATGCAAAGACCACCTGTTTATAAGGACCATATGTTGTTAGTCCCTATGGTGGTCTTTATATACAAGTTACACAGTATATCAAGATTTATTTGTATAATTCAGGTCTTTTCTGATTTGTTACAATTACATTGATACTAGCAAAGCTGCAATTAAATACTTACCTAATGTCTATACACTGTCTCAGCAAGCCGCGGGGATTTACTGCCAATATTATAATCCTGGTTAACTTCTTTCTTTTTCCAGTTAAATACTTCAAGTAAGTCACCTCCAGTTGGTAGAGCACTGGTATGGTAATGTACTTTACAGTTGTAGCCACGTAAAAGATATTTCGCATCTACATGTAAAGCAATTGGGAGGTTATCAGAAATGCTGGAGTAGAGACCTTTATGTTAAGTCACAAAATAAAGTGCAATTCAAGTGAGTAGATTTGTTATGTTTGGGGATACAGTGGTCTCTACGATGAAAGATCCTTCCATATTAAGACTTCCCTCTATTTTAAGACCACCTTCAAGTTAAGACACCTTTTTCTGGCTGACAGGATGGTCTTAAAAGGCATGTGCCACTGTATACAATGTAGTTAAAAGATGCAAGGGGGTAAAACGTACACTTGTTGCATTCCAACTTCTTGTAGATTTTTAACCCCGAATAGAATGCCATCTTTGTAGAGAAATGTACCCGTATATTGTTGGATTCCAATTAAAAATTATTTTCAATCTCCTAAATTGTAGGCTATGACCATGGCATTAGATTAATTTTCTTTGCAGGAATGGTGTCTACGAGTATGATTATGAGAGAGGACGAAGTGCTGAAGAATTGCTCAATTTTATGAAAAAGTAAGTTCCCTTGGAAGCGATATTGTGACCTTACATTTCATGTGTCATGTTTTAAATACAAATATATGGGGACTGATTGGTCGTTTGTACTTTTGGCCAGAGGAAATAAGTTTGTATACCTATACAATGTACCTGAAAGATGGCCAGACAAATGAAAAAGAAGGCATTCACAAAAGATTTTAATGTTCAATCCACCAAATATCTATTTATTATCTGGCCCTTTAAGAAATCATGTTTTTGACTCTTTAATAAGAAATCCTGTTTTAGTTAGATTATTACCCTATCGTAAACTTACATGCATCATCAATCTAAAAACATAACTTAATCATTCATATACTTATAGCAAAATAAATTTATTATCCTTAAATTCTAATAAAAAAAAATTTCTAATATAAAGGTGTAATTGCACTTGTATGTTAACTAATGGCCTGGGCCTGTGGGTTTAATAAGGATTTGTGTATCAGTAAAGATAAGAATGGCAATGGCAAAGCTTACGGTTTCTAACCATTTTACGCGGTCTACTGCTTCCAGTCCAGGCCCTTCCACCCCACCCCCACCAGAACCCAGCTGGGCTGACGAAACCACCGACGTACACCACCTGACTGACGACACATTCCAAGACTTCCTCTCAGATAAGCAGCATGTCTTGGTCATGTTCTATGCCCCATGGTGCGGCCACTGCAAGCACGCCAAGCCATTTTACCAAGAGGCCGCGGGCAAGCTAAAGGGGGAGGAGTCGAGATTGCTGGCCGCCGTGGACTGCAGTGGACAAACAGGTAACACACTACGATACGGTCTGAAGCCAAGCGGATAGACTAACTCCATCATGTATGATCCCCTTGCAGTAGAGATGACGTGAGCTGGTTTCATTGGCTCTTACTAACTGTAGTTCCATGTTTGGCATGTATTATTGGGCGATTCCATGCAACATTTACTTAGTATTAGTATATACAGTATTTATATAGCGCTTTATCCACAGAGTGCTCAGAGCGCTTTACAATAAGATTAAACAGTGAGCTAAACAATGTACATGTATTACAAGAATCCGTTATACCAAAAAAAATTCAGCTTAGATATATGTAATATTAGAGTAGTATAAGAAGCTGTTACAGTAGCCAACTAGGAAACCAACAGACATATGCTATATCAATAGACCTGATAAATATTTAGCGCAAGATGGTAATTTACTAGGTACAAAGAGTAAATTTAAAGTTCAAACAGTCACTGATTAGACCATTACTCAGGCGACCATAAGAGACAACAGCCAAACGAATTGTCCATCAAACTATTCTATTAAAAAAATGTGTCTTCAGTCTACGTTTAAAACATGCTAGAGTTTCAGCATTGCGCATTGATAGCGGGAGTTCATTTGATTTGTTTAATCAACAGTATTTGGAAGTTATATGTAATTCGATGTATACTGGGTCTTACCAGCCATAACATAAACAAACCAGTGATGTACATTGTCAATATCGTTTTTCAGGTGTTTGCGGGGACCAAGGTATCCGTGGCTTTCCCACCTTCAAATACTTCAGCCGTGGACAATATGTGGACGATTTCAATGGTGAACGTAACACGGATGGCTTCATCAGTTTCCTGAAAAACCCGCCTACCCCATCCTCTGGGAAAACCCAAGAGGACAAAAAGGACGAACTGTAGGGGACCAGGGTGCTGAAAATTGTGTCACCGTTTAAATTGTCACAACCAGGAAAGCTCAGTGGGGCGGGGGGTGAAAGCAAAATTTATATTATGACTAGATCCCAGAAGCTGTACTCAAAATATATACTTCTCAAGTGTCTCAAAAACAACGATTAAAAACAGTCATCTGTCTGGCAGAAAGGTTAGTTTATAATAGTGGCTCCTAAACTTTCTGTTTTTGAATTCGATGTCCCTGGGTTTGGGTGTTTGATAGCCAGCAAGTTTCATGTATGTCTATAATTGTGGTAATTCAATATTAAATAAAGATTAGTGCCTTCAGATAGTGCTGAATTTAGATAATGTGTGATATTTAATACCAGTACTTTAAGTTGGGGGAAAGGTTGAAAGAAAGCCTTAGTTTATACACTTTGATAAAACATGTTATAAAGTTATTGTATTTGCAAAGAGGCCCGTGCTTAATCCATGCAAAGATTTATTACACTGTAATTTGCCTTGGTATAAATTCCCAATTTGTATCTGGAAAATTCTATATTCCCCAGTCTGTATGATTTGACAAGTGCAATGAAACCTGTATTGAGAGACCACTGCCATGAGATACCACCTGTCTTGAAGGACCACTAGTTTTGGCAGAAGGCCCCACATTTCAATGTAAATGCCTCTGTCACTTAAGACCACCTATCTCTCAAGAGACCATATTTGTTATGGTAGATTGATCTTTCAAGACGGGTTCCACTGTACAACCTTTTACCAGTCTGATACTTCAACAATTGGAAACTGGATTTTGTACAATTGGCAGATCAATCACGGATGTTGTTTTGTGTTTTTTTTTTATTTTAACGGATTCCATTTGTTACCATAGTCACTGATAATGTTTATCGGGTACATGTACCATGACATGCATTGATTTGTGTTGATATAGTATTTTACCTCTCGTGATGCTATGTAAAATTTATATATGATATCATTTAAAGATGCATTTAATTTCAAATGATAAGCTCGTTACAAACTATTTTTTCACTTGCAGTTTTAGAGTTCCAATTTATTTTTGATTTCTTCTGTTATCATTAATTCAGTGGGACGCTGGTAATGGGATTCTATTCTCTTTCTTTCTGGACCATGTTTCTATTTATCCCTTGTTCATTGTTGTTTCTTGAGCATTTTTTTCTATAATTATAATAATTATTTGACCCACGAGAAAATGTCATGATTGACATACAATTTTTGCTCTCTACATATTTTTAGCAAGCAAATCTTTGCCCACTGATTATGTAAACTAGTTCCAGTAGCAAATGTACATGTAAATGTGCATGTACATGTAAAGTCAATTCCCAACTTAAAACCAACAAAGCTTTTTAAATTCAGCATTTGTTACTGGGAAAAAATAAGTTTCAAGTGGACTATTGTCATGATTGTATAGCAGAGAAATTCTACCGAAATTCCTGTGAAGAAAAAATGTCCCAATGTGCATTAATACCTTTAGTTTCAGCTTTCCAGGTGTGGTCAACCGTGCATACATGATCTACTTCAACATGTTGAGAAAGTAAAACAGTTCGTTAGTTTTACTTGAGTGTCTACTGCCCTTTGTAGCAGAAAAAATGTGTTTTTTCCCGTTGTATGCTTGTGTGTTACTGCCAGAAAAAAACTGAGGTTTTGGGCTGTACAGTCTTTACTTGTGCCAAGCTATTCCCACCTTTGTACTTGGGTATTTCGGACAGTGATTGCTCTTGACAACATTGCAAATCTCCACGGGTAAAA
>JAAUYG010084567.1_pt1 | contig 13446 bp, 7 predicted proteins | sample 7278091 | NCBI WGS metagenome assembly JAAUYG01 (sample SAMN14350201, study PRJNA611818) | marine sediment metagenome | isolation source: surface marine sediment (0.6m) | place: French Polynesia: Moorea | collected 2018-08
AATGGTCCTCACATTCATTTTAGATGTACAACTTGGAGAAGAAAGGCTTGTCACAGTTCAGTAGTTGTCAGAAAAGGCCAATTTAAGGACCTCCAGACATTGTTTTTAAATATTGTGTTGCCCAAAGTAATTTCATCAAGCGAGATTTAAGAACATACAAATACCAAATGTGACTGTGTGTAACAAACATTTTGGCTGAGAGTGCATAATTTTTAATGGTATAAAATATGTTGTTGCTGTAATGGCACGTACTTGTGTGATTTGGTGGAGAGGAACGTTACTGGCAATAGCGGTGTTTGCTGATGTATTGCGTTATTTCAGGGAGCTTTCTCAGTAGAGGGCCTCCATCTGTCTGTAACCCTAGCACCACAATCTGCTACTGGTTGTGGAATATCCAGAGACAGTGGACCGTGACCAGAGATCACTGCATAGCGAGAGGACTGTTCATGCTGACGCTGAACACGGCAGCCCAATATAACTGGTTTGCGACATATGTGAGGTAAGTTTGAAATGTTAAAATGACCGCTGACAACATTCACTGCTTAATATGTAAAATGCGACTTGCACACAGCAATTTTACCTAAAAGGAAAGAAATGAAAAAAAAAGCAAGAAAAGGGACGAACGGAAGAAAATAAAAGGAAAATAATATCTATCCCTTGTTCACGGTTTATGCAAACAATTTGGATATGTAATTGTATTATGTATAAGTAATTTGAAAATACCTTTAATCATGTTAATAATGAACATATTTTGTGCAGCTTGAGCTGACAACGCATGGATTCTGATATGGCTTAGAGTATGCAAGGCGTAAAAGTATGTAATTCTTCAAGTAACTTGGCAATATGGCTTAGAGTGACTATTCAGCAATATGTAGGATCCCTCCTTGCAATGTCGGTAGAGGCGTTACCTACCGTCAGGCTTAATTCGTATGTTGTATCCACAGTCAGCATGGTCTCAGTAAGCCTTATCCACAGTCATACTTAAAAACCAAAAGCGTGTAAGGAAGTTTTAAATCATAATTGTGATTGAACACAGGGGAGCAGCTCTCCCCCACCATTGTACATGCTGCATGTGTGTGTCTGTGAATTGTTTGTATAACTAGTGCTTGCAATCACCGTATCATTCAGCCTTTAGCTGATGTGCTGATTAGCTTAGCTGTCCTCTTCAGTTTACGTAACACATAGACTTACTGATCTCGTACATGCATTAACTATTGGAAAACGCTACCTCAAAGCCTAACTCTAGCCCCAACATTATTGTGTTTTAGTATGAGGCACAAGGCGTGCTTGCTTTTAACAGACCATATGACTACATATTATTAGTATAATTAAATTAGTTAGTATATATTTATGTGTAACATATCTCTACTTAATTAAATCTTGTATCAGTATGGAGCAGATGCAGGGGATTCAGCTGACTGGTTGATTTTTTTGTAAATATTTAAGGTACAAAGCCATTACCAGCTGTATATAGAATGTAATATAAAACAATAATTGTAGTCGATTATTTAGAACATAGTAGCTGCTGTTAAGCTATGGTAATGACAGCCAAATGTACACCAATATTGTCTTAATTCCGTGAATGTTTGTTAACAGTAATGTGTACAGTTTGAAATAAACTGCCTACCCACCTACCTACATGCAATGGTCCAAAAGTCTTGACAGCTTGTTTAGCAAGACACTCTGTGCGGGCTATGTGCGGATCTCGGGAAGCTGGTAGGTCTCTGTGGGGCGGGTGGGCGCGATCTTAGTTCTCTACAGTGTAGGACGGGTGCGAGTTGCATGTCAAAGCTGGGGGCGGTCTACCAAATGAGGTTGCGGGGCAGAGGTTGGTAAACCGTATTCATCTGCAGGGCGGGGTGGGTTAACAATATCGGCCCTTTAGAAAAGGCTTGCAGACTTCCGGTAATAACAAAATACATGTGGCTTGTGACATTATTCTGCCGAAAGATTTAAGGGAACACAGTATAGTGACGTATGCACAGTATAGTGACGAATTTAAAACTTAATGCCTTCTTTTCTTACATATTTTGAGGAGTATATCCGCAGCTTCGGGAAAAGTAAAAGACAGAACAGTTAATTCATGCAGTGTCTTATGCTTCTATTTAGCCTTTATGGAGAGACGTGGTTGGGTCTGAATGACGCGGAAAAGGAAGGTGTGTTTGTCTGGGCGGGGACGGACCTTCCATACAACTGGGCCCCTGAGTCGATTGAAAACGGCAACAGCACTGACTATGTTTTTACGGAAGATGATTTTGACTGGGATGTGTCTTCGGGTGGCGCTCGATATGTTGTCTGCCAGAATATATCAGGTACAGCTGCTAGAAGGTACTGCTAAGCCACAGATATATGATCAGGATATGTTCACACTTTCTTAAGCTTAAGCCACTTTCCACAAAAAAAAAGAAAAAAAAAAGAAGAAATGTGTTCACATTTGTTTTACAAAACGTTTGTTTTTACCTATCAAAAAGTCAGTAATACAGGGAAAGATGCCCCGGAATTGACTCAGGAATGATGGATAGGAACCCTCGCTCTGTCGAACTTACATTTGGCTATGAATCGTAGGAAGTCACTGCTGTTTCCTTTTCTCGGCCTTTCTGCTGCTTTCAACACGATGGAGTCATTCTACGTTTTGGATATCCTTAGAGTCTGATGTGGCATTGTAGACTCTGTTCTACAATGACATTGAATCAACCACAATAATAGGATGCAGTTGGGATACAACATCCAACTCCTTAGTACTTCCAGTCGGAGTTCCACATCACTCTATCTGTTTTGGACCCCAGGTCCAAAACCCCTTTATCTGTTTTGGACCCCTTATTCTGTTCGAATGTACACTGCTCCAGTCAGACAAATCATACCGAAACACAGCTTTGGGTAAACTTGTTATGCAGATGACACCCACAGTTACGTTTTCACCAACGCCCAAAATAGTAGGCTTGTTATGAGACTGTATCAGAGATCAAATTATAGGTGCAAAGCAGTAAGCTAAGCTTAAATCCAGATCAAAATTATTTTCTTCGGTATGACTCAGTCCACATAGAAAAATATTCAGAATATTTCCTAATTAATAGGCCCCTTGGTAATATCACTTCGCCACCTGAAAACATTTGGAATGGACCTTAGTTTGTTTTGATGCAGATTGACTGTTAAACACATTTCAAATATATGCAACTACTGTTTTTCTCCCATGCGTGACAGGCAAGTTAGATACTTCCTTACTCGTGATGCTGAAGTCTTCCTTGCTAAATTTAATACCTCTTTAAAAGTAGGCTTGCTCACTGCAAATCATTGCGTCATGGGGCGCTAAGAAATATATTGGCGACCTACAGTTAGTACAAACTGGTTTTGTCCAGTTGTTACAAATGCTGGCTATTTAAATTCCGTTTCTTGCGAACTACATTAGTTACTTGTCATGTAAGGGATTATTTTCCACTTAAATGTTGCAACTCACAGGGCCCTTAATATGTCTGAACGCCGGTACATGCGATCCATCCTCTGATCCTGCCACCCAGTCCACAACCTGAAGAAAGATGAAAGCCCTCTAGAAATTTATATAAGAGACTCGACAGATCGTTCATTCAGATGCCAAAGGATGCAAACCTCGGAAATGAAGATGTAGGCAGTACCTGTGTGGTGACCAAGTGGCTGGGCTCGTTTGCTGCGATAGACAACAGAAAACCCGCTGATTGAAATTACCCTTTATTCAAAGCCAACCGAATCAAGTAACGCACATAGTGAAAAAACAAACAAACATGACTTTTATAAATTGAGAACAGTTATCACGGCAACGGTTGAGAGAAATTGGTCCGTTGAGCACAACGATAAAAGATGACATATCTGAACAAACGTCTAATCACATGTTATCGGATATACATACTCAATACAATTCTCTCACCAGTGTGTGTAGAGTTTACCTATTTTTTTTTAATATTTAGTCTGTCTTTCTTCCCAAATCTAAGATGTGAACGAGTGCTCGGAAGGCAGCGATAGCTGTCACCTGTATGCCGTTTGCGAGAACACAATAGGATCATACAAGTGCCATTGTCCTGCTGGCTTCACTGGAGATGGATTCAGCTGCATAGGTATTATTCAGTAGTACTTAGTAGTAGTAGTAGTGGTAGTAGTAGTAGTAGTAGTAGTAGTAGTAGTAGTAGTAGTAGTAGTAGTAGTAGTAGTAGTAGTAGTAGTATAGTAGTAGTAGTGGCAGCAGTAGCAGTAGTACACTATTATGGGTACGTAATGCCGCAAGTAGCCTGTAGATCTGTAGATCTCAGCCTAATGGATCTAATCCTACATGTGACTTTACAAGCCGCTAACATTACTGGAAAATGAAAATTTCCTTAGACAGCTGCCTATCATCCGGCCAATGATTCTGTCAGGCAAGGGCCAGAGAATGGGTCGCCTGGCCGACGACCCAATCCATACCCCGCGTCCCCTAATACAATATCTGTGGCATTCATCTGTGACACCCGGGGGACGTCCCTTCCACGTTGAATGTTATTACTTGTGTCACTGCCAGCGGTCTAAGACATACGGCTACGTGTATTACACGGGTCGCTATCTACGTGGTGGTGTCAGTAGAGCCACCGCCGTGTCGAGCGTCAGTCGGGCGAGCCGTTACAGACTGGGGCCGCTTCATTCCCAGCGGATCTATCGATTAGTGCGCAGATTACCGGACTGCTCTTTCAGCCTTCTAATCAGAATGGGACGGGAACAGGATACGCTCATTATTGGGCTGGAATGGCTATTGAGACACGGGGGATGTCTCTTGCAGTGTATCGGCGAACAAACGACAGAGCGAGGGAAAATGGCGGGAATCCGAACAAACTGGCGGGAAAGCTGATTACTGGCTGAGCTCTCTGGAGGAGACAATCATCCTCCAGGCTGCTGAGGTGTAGCGGAATGAGACTAGTCGGCCGGAATGGATGTGGCGTCTTACCACAGCAAAGGGAGATAAACCACATACGCTGTTAGCTGTCATTGATTTCTCTGGGGGGAAACACAACATCCAAGACTTAGAGCAAGAGCAGTAATACACTCAATTAGTGTTTCACTCAAGGCCACTGCCATCCAAAAACAGCTAGCTGATGAACTAATTGACAGCAAAAATAATGCAGGCGAATAACGGCAGAACAGGTCTGTTAACAAGGTCCGGAATGTCGTGCAGGAATACCCCGGTTTGGGCCCAGTCAGCAAGGCAAGGAAAAGGACTCTGATGAGGTGTTGTAAACCAGCCTATTGGCACTCAATAAACCTCCGTGTGTTTGTGGCTACATTCAGATGGCGTATCAGTGCAGCAGTAGCAACAGTCGAAGCTGTAATATTTGGTTAAACTGGTGCTAGGATGGCTTTCATGCCGCTGTTGGACATATAAATATTCAGCCGACTGAAACCGCCGCATTGTAAAGTCATTGGTTTTACGCCTCCAGAAATCGACCCGGCACAAGCCTCCCATAAACCGACGCCTGAACCTCGGCAATATCAGAATCTTTATAGCAGCGTCAGTAATAACCACTAGTACCAGGAACAGAATACATGTAAGCATTCATAATCATGGTGACGCTAGGCGTGGTCGGCGAATGTGGCCTTCAATACGTACATACCCGCAAGGAAATCTCTGGTAAGAGACAAACCATACCATATACCCCACATGGGACAGGTCCGTGACAACTCATACGCTAGAGGGATAACTAGCCCAGCCGCCAGAACCCAGCTTCTATGTTTCAGAGTCTTATTTGATATCTGGGTGTGCATGATCAAAAGTCTAGGTTTACACCTTGACCTTGAGCCCAGTAAGACAATGACCTGGCTTAGACTCGATATCACAGGCCCAGGGGGGATAGTTTTCGATCTGGGTCATGGTCTTTTTCATTGCGACAAGTCTCGCGTGACAGATTCAGAGCACCAACGTCTAAATTTAGACGGTGTTCACGGTAGAATCAACTCAGATCTATGGGCGGAATAAAACCAAACGTTGTCTTCCACCTATAATTTGTAAATGCTAGCGCAAAGCGTGGTGGAGCAAACTTATCTTGTCTTGGCGCGTGCATTGTCTGGCGTGATCCGTGAGCTTTCATCTCTTGCCGCCGTATCCTGACCGGGCGACGTTTTAGGCGGAGCGGTCGCAGTCTGTGACATTTATCTGCAGGTACAATGGAATTATTGACGGCCCGGGCCAGGGGAAGGGGACTAGAAAGACGGGGGAGGCGAGCCTCTCTCGGGGCGTATTGATCTGATTCCGAGGCCTGTTTTGACATCCCTCTTCCATCCCCTCCCTGTGTGAGCGACTCTGTGTGCCCTCACGGCGACAGCGCACCAGCAACTAGCTGACGCAAGGGCTGTTGGATGGAACAAGTTGCTTCTGGAGAGGCTCGTCAAGACATTAAGGGCAACAGAAATGTCTGCCGTCGAGTTTTCCCCGCACAAAGCTGCATTCTGCCCGGGTCGGCGTGACTCAATGGGTGGCGGGAGGCACGTCCCATTCCGTCCTGTATTCTCTCAACGAGAGAGACCTGCTGGAGAGGGGAGCTTGAGGCAGCCCAGTCGCCACGCTGGTAGGGGTTAATTAATTGGTGTCTTGTAGGAACCAGCTCTGGGGTCACACAGCAAGTTAGCGGGGGAGTCCCCCTTGACGAAGTGTCACACCTCTCTGGGGCCGCCTGTCTCTGCAGTCGGTAACTGTGTGTGCGTGCCACGTCCACATTCAGCAAATTCAGGGGGAGGGGGGGGGGGCTGCTTTAAGACTTCCAGGCTTTCTGGTTTGTGTGTAGAATACGACTCTCTATCGGCCACAGCGGCGATACATCACAACTAGACCGCCTCCTTTCTGCTGGGTCTGGTCTTGGCGTGTCGTAATTATTCTTTTATTTTCCCATTTTCCGTTATTTTCATTATTACTCTTTGATATGCCCATGTTTGGTGCACCAATTCTTCGGCGAAATCCCGTCTGCCATTAAATGGGTTTTGGTTATCCCCGAAAATATCTCCAGGGATTTGCACACAGTGACAAAAATGTCGACTAACCGTCTTATAGGCAAACTTACCGTGCTGACTTGACGGCCTGTATAAAGGATCCAGAATTAAGGATCACGTCTGATAGTGCGTCTGTCAAACTGAAGGAACGAAAGTTTAGTATTTTTCTTCATCATTAGACGCACATGTAATTGTTAGCACTTTGGGCCATGGCGATGTTTCATGTGTGTACACTTTCGTTCTTAAAAATAACTTATTGATCTTAATTTTGGCAAAGTAAGCTAAATCTCGTTGCTCACAACTCAAAGCTTGCTTTTAATGTAAAATGCTTCTTCGTAAAAGCAGGTCATGTATGGTGTGACTTATTTCTGCCAATTTTAAAAAGTGTATTCTTCTTTAAAAAAATTAAATTTTAAATATTTTTTGTTTAGTTTCCAATTATTTTTCTTTACTTTCCAGTTATTTTTGTTTAGTTTTCAATTATATTTGCTCACTTTCCAAGTCTAGATTTTAAACAGATTTGGTTGTTAGAACTGCAAATGAAAGTTTCAACCGCCGTTAAAATGTTTTAACCGCGGTCGAAAGTTTTAACCGCCGTTGAAACTGTGCACTAGTTCGAACCGAACACAATATATTCTAATTTAGAAGCATTTGCGTGACTATAACTTTCTATAAACCACCGTATGTTGAGACTTGTAAGTATTTTACATACCGATTTCCCAGCAGCATAATGATATACCACCCTATCCTTGAGACATGTAACGCGTTAAAAGTGAAACATCGGTATAAATATTAGAGAACTTTCTGGGGGTCTTTCATTCAGGGTGAACCAGCCACTGACATCTCCCCTCTTTATTCTTTGCAAATCCATGTAAATGACAAATAAGTGACCTGCATGTTATGGGAAAAAAAAACAATCAAAAAGCTTTCGAGAGTCAAGTCTTTCAAAACAGCAATGTAAATACAATATTATTATTAAGACGTAGAGGTTAAACCCAGAGATACAGCAAAAACTTAGGTGTTCCATATTCAGACACGTCATAATGAATGGTTCCCAAATAAAGAAACGGCCTGATATTCCATAGACCCAAAATTTAAGGGGCAGTAAGAGTTATTGTAGTGTGTATTAGCCGGGATTAGTTCCGATATATTCGTGTGTCAATATCACTTTGTACGGCGAATAAGCACAACTGAGAAGAGATGAAAGCCAGATAATGTATACTCCTTTGTCCCATGACAGCCCTGTTACGTTTTAGTACTTACAGTGGTGGTGGTGGTGGTGGGAGCCCAATTTGAAAAATGCCGAATGAAATATAACTTCCCCCACTTTGGGGCTGTCACAAGCACGTCCGCCTGGGCCGAAGTGAGACCAGGAAAACAGATAGCTAGTGACACCGTTGTCTGTCCCTCTCGCAGGCAGGGCTGTGGCAGATCAGCTGTGATTTAACCTCCTGATTCCCCGGATGACTGTTTTCAGGGTCGCCTTGAGCTGTCTGCGCCGCATTTAGCGGGTTGGCCCAATCAATTAGTTGGTGACAATGGCACTCAGAGAGATGCACCGGAATTGAAAGACGGAAATTGATACATTGATGCAATGCCATTTAGGCGACTTAATGCAGGCACTTGACATGATAGCCTGGCATCACTCTCAATATATCGCCTGCAGAAATCCACACTAGCCTGGAGTAATGCGATTTAAAAGCATTTCGTCTTAGAAGTTCGATCCGCGTATTCCTCCCCGTCCCCAGGGAGCGATGCCTGACACCCCGATCATTTCCCTGTCTTTGTCCCGCCTAGTCTCCCCCAGTACAATGTCATCCTACTGTCTCATTGTCTGTCTGCATGTCTGTCGCTTTCAGTGCCGCGATTAGACGGTGATTCCTGTCAACTGACTCTGTCCACGTCACAGGAGGAATCCCATTATGACCTAATCGCTACGTCACAGCTGTTCACTTCCGCCTGCGGAACGCCAAGTCGTCCCCTAAGAGTCCAGGCGGTGCCAGGTCAGAGAATCAACGTCACGCTGCTCGACTTCCGGTTCCAGACGAGTTCCGGTCTCGATGGTCACGTGGGCTGCGACCGCTATGGTAACATAGCAGATGCTACCGAGGACCCGGTAGCTGCGTCACTAGGACGACACCAAGGACACGGACAGCCTATCTTTGGCTGCCGAAGGGAACGGAAGGTCCACGTCCTCACTTCAAAATCCGATCTCATCTACATCGATATCGTTAAATCAAGGAGCTTCAATTTCGCCCTTCAACTTACAGGTAATTCTACCGGATTCCATAACTCATTTTTTTTACAAATAGTATTTTGAAGTTCTGTAGTGTAGAAATCCATACAGATGAGGTACTAGTATAGGTATGTTTACCCGATTCTTTATTTTGTCTTCACTTACGAAGCAGTTATTTTAATGGAACAGGTAAAATCATTGGTTTCTCTAATGACAGGTAAAGTTTCGGGTTAGGGCGGGCAGTTTACACTCAATCCTGATTTGGTGTCTCTAGTTTACAAGTAACAGGTCCGATATTTATCCCTGATTCCCCTCTCCACACATCCCGCCCGTTCCCAAGTGACAAAGGCCCCAGGTCTCTCCCTCACCTTGGCGACTCTCCAAACCTTGATTCTTACAACAGCGTTTTAACCTCAATCAATACCTTGGAGTGTCCTTCACACGGCGGCCGCCAGACCCCCAGTTGGCGCGGTTCTCAGTGCCAGGCTGCCCCGCTGCTGACTCCAAGTGAAGGGAAAGCCCCTTGTGTGTTCTTAAAGAGTCCCTCAGGTGGTCCTTATTCAGTGGAGGGCTCTCGTCGACCTTTATCATCAACAGGACCACGAGGGTCGTTGTCTGGACCGTCCCTTTCATTGGACAACCAACGTCTGCAATATCAATTACGGCAGTAAAAGCATAGAGCGATATTAGCGAGATCTGGGCAAACGGACTGAAAAACCCTCCATAAACACGGTACGAGATAGAGCAATATCTCAATATTACAGGCACCAAATGTTACCCCCCCACGCCCACTCCCTCCCTATCCTCCCGATATATATGTGCAATGTAATTATCTCGCTAAATTCTAATGACCCATCCCCACATTAGGTACTGTACTAGTACCATAATTCTTAAAAAGTACCAAACTGAATTAGATAAATTCGCTGCTTTGAGTATGCCTCCCACGTTTGTTAGGCATCCTGCCGTATTTCTTTGCGTCATATTTCTGATATTAACTATTTTTTCTAAGCTGTTAATTCATATGCAGTCAAACCATTATTTTTGCCAAGTTTTCTAAGCGAGTCGTGCTCGATTACAATGTCAGATTTTACTTGCATGCATCAGAATAAGACTTGGAGTCTAAAATTCGTAAGCATGGTGTGGCCCTGGTAAATCAACCGCTGTAATACCTGAGAAGGCTTATGTAAGAAGGTGCATGTATGTGACATGTTTTGGCTTGTTAAGAGCAAGATTTCATTAACTTGTACAAAAGAATTCTTCTAGTACATTAACGCCATTACGAAGAAGTCTCGTATTTCTCTGCCCGGCCATTCTCTGACGTAGCCAGTGTTAGGGGCAAACGGTGAATCTGTAAGACTGTGCTAAAAGTGACCTTCCAGTCTAGAATTACTCTTTCGCGTTATCAATAAACTACTGTATAGTGTTTCACCAATATTGGCCATTTGCGCAGTAAGTCGTCCCGGGTAAATACTATCTCCTCTATTTGTGTGGACAAACCGCTAACAGGCTTTCAGTGGGTATTCCCTAGACGAGGGGAAATCTGTGTTTCCCTGGTCGCTGTGCTCTGTTGACAGCAGCCGGGGGACCTAGCAGGCGTTTACGACGTTGTAAAGACTACACCTAACCAGGTAATAGCGTTAGCCTGGAATCAGCTCCACTCTGGGTCTGTTTAACCTCATCTCCCTGTCCTCGCTCTCTGTGTCTTCAGCTCTGGGGTGTCCCCGGGTCGAGCCCCCGCCGGGTGGCTGGGTGAAGCAGGATGGAGACCAGGCTAGGGTCGGCTGTGACCACGCCAAGCGGCTGTGGCACTTGGTCTGCAAGGGGACACGCTGGGTAGGAGCTACCGGCAACTGTACAGGTAAGGACGGACAGTGGCACGGGTAGGGAATGTGAACCTTCTAACACATAGTTACTGCAGTGGCGCTGACTTCAAGGGTAAACGTAAACATAGCACACCCACGAAGCTTGTGGTAACGGTACATGTTTGCGAGATAGGTAATAATATTATTACAAGTGTACGTGTTAATGGCCTCTCATGCCTTATATACATGTATGGTCTCTTCGTGGATGACACTATTCCGGGAGACTAATACACGGGGGGATGGTTTGGGTAGACGTTTTGTCAGACTGCAGAAAAGACAGTGCAGGTCAGTATACTACAGATAGTTTGCTAGGCACACACACCGCTCGTCGTTCGAGTTATGGTATGGGTATACTGACCAAACGCCAGGAGCTGTGAACTGGGTTAGATTCAACGTTGCCATTCTCTTTCTAGATCCAGACAGCGGGGGATCGCCCGAGGAACATGGCAGCAACTTCACCTTCAGCTCTGGTAACATACCACACAGACAACAAGACAGTTGTCTTGTCATTGGGCGTAGACTAACAGGGAGCGGGTGGGGTGACAGTCGTGCTTCAAGTTTTACTTTTTTGAAAGCTAACTCAGTATTGCATTAGTTACTAATTTGTAGATGTTTCATAAAGGCCTCGTAACTCACTCTTGGTCACAATATACCCATCCATCCTTTAAGTGGCTTAGAGAACAATGGCCATGACAGTGTCGTCCTTGTTCTTGGTGGTCTGTAATGACAAAATATAACAACCGTGTACAGTGTCTTTAGTAACGAGAATGTGAATGCTCTGGGACACAATGCCCTGATGCAGCAGACACAAAAACAGCTTAAGACAGGGCTTTGACATACAGCAACAGACAGTCCTCACGTCAGACATGTGTAGCTGTGTTACTTCGTAACGTATGCAAACAATGACAAAACATGTATACCGACGAACATCATTGAGCCTTAAAGTGCGGTCTGGATCACAAATGTTTGGCGTAGGAGCTACGGTTGTTGGAGGCCGTTTTATCAATAAGTAACGTTAGCACCATAATCACTAAACACCGAACCGACGTACACTGTATATAGACAGAGCATATAGCTTAACTTAACACCGAACCGTGGACCAAATATTACACATGATGCATGTGCATTTTTTTATTTAGGAAGCTTATTCATCATAATGTGGCCGCCCCATGTGACTAAACAGTGAATCATGGAATATATTTATGTTCTAACTGTCCTCAAAACAAAGTAAAACTTTTAACATTTTCCATCTAAACGTGACATTTATTGCATCTAGGTCTATACAATGTAGTCGTTGCGTATCTGCAATGGCGACAAAAAAGAGCTCGGTCAGGGGCGGTGCAATGAATCGTTGAGTGACGGTCCCCCGAACGTATGGATCTATGTATACACGCGGCCACCGCCTGGCGGCTACTAGTCACGAACCGAAGGAAAATCCATACAGTGCATACATGTAGTTACCTCTAGAAGAACTATATTCCTAATCTGGACCACTCGTACAAATAACAGGGAACAGAGAATAGGTATAGCACATAGTTACATTTAGCATTAAAACACACCAGAATCTGGATCCTACTGTGATGAAAGTCGAACTGGCAATACTTCCCGCACATAGGGGTATTTATAGCATATGCCATCATAATATATACGGCCCATATAACAAAAGACAGAAAAGGGAAATGCATAGCCTGTAGTTATATTTATGGAAAGCATATCCTCATAATCCGTACCTAACATATGACTAGCACATGAATGCCGTTAGAAAACACTTATTAATCTACGCCTGAACACCTAAGACTAAACACCGAATTAAAAAATAGCATATACATATATTTAAAGCCATATAATTCTAATCGTGATCCTCATGCAAATATACCGAACGAACTGTGGAATAAACATACTTGTATTTGGAAGGCACATACTCATAATCTGGACACTATATGACTTAACTACTGAATTGTGCGATACAGGTAGATAAAACACAACGATTGACGGATCCAAAGAGTGTACCATCATAATCTAGCCCATGTGACTAAATGCCGAACCTTGTCCATAAAAATTGTAGTTACATTGAGAAAGCTTTTCATAATTTGGACCCCCCACCCCCATATGAATACATACCGAACCGTGGGAAACACATAGCAAAGAGTTTTCTTCAGAACAAAATACAATGATGCAGACCCCCCTCGTACGGCTAAACATTGGGGCGAATGCGCATAACACATATAAGTTACATTTAGAAAACATGTTATCACACTCCGCCCCCCCCCCCCCACGGTAACACAGCAGAAAAGGGTCAAAAATTTAAAAAGTTGATGATAAAAAAAGGGGTGGAGAAAAAAAAAAAATGAGAAAAAAAAAGAAAAAAGACAA
>JAAUYG010108361.1_pt1 | contig 13442 bp, 12 predicted proteins | sample 7278091 | NCBI WGS metagenome assembly JAAUYG01 (sample SAMN14350201, study PRJNA611818) | marine sediment metagenome | isolation source: surface marine sediment (0.6m) | place: French Polynesia: Moorea | collected 2018-08
AAATAAAATAACAACAACAAAAAAGCAAGCAATCAACAACAACAACAACAACAAAAATTCCCCCTTCAAAAAGTTCGCGTTGCATGTGCCGACATAACGCGCAGTTGAAGTGATGTTTTCTGTTACTTCGTGCTCACAGGATGAACGAAAGATGGGGAGATCTGCCAGTGATTCCAGACACCGATTCCGGTATTGCGGCACTGGAGCGAGAGCAAATGACAAAACCACGACCTATGGAAGTTGAAGGACCAGCTTTGCATCAGCCATCGAGCAAACACTATCCTCCTGGCAATCAGCAAGTGTTACCAAAACCTGTTTGTGTGAAAATGAACGTGAACTAGCACTTTGGGAAAAATATTCATGGTGTTCATGCCGCATGGCCAAAAACAAGTGGCCTGATGTGGTCGTGTACGCGTCTTCCTGGTCGTTGTGGAACCCTCCCCCAATTCCACTGACAACTGGTGGATACCCATACACTGCACTGCTAACCAGTGAACCCCCTCCTCAGACTTTCTTGGTCTCCGCTTCAGTTTCCCCACATTTGAATGGTCTTTCTCGTTCGTCCAAATTCCAACTCCAACATTTGGCGGACAATCATTTTAAAGGGAAATAAGGGGTGTTTGTGGCTCCATTCAAGCATCTCTGCTCTCATGCTTAAAAGGCAGCCTTTTTGTATTTCTCAGAGCTCATCCAGCTGAGTATTTCGCCATGGACAGTGTCACTCTGCACACCATACAGTTGATACAGCACGCACGGAAAGTGAAAGCTTTGATAAACAATGTTCCTCACATCATTGAAGTCGCTGTAAGTTTTACCTTCTGCTTATGCTTATTGCCTGTTTGAATGTTTTTTTCTTGCAATTTTTGTTCCGCCAGTGAAGCGCAAGAGTTTTCCCAAAATCTTGTCGACACTTCACGCACTTTGTAGAAGCAAGAAGAGGAGACTCCAGACTTTCCTGAACCACCTCCAATTCCAGCGTACAAAGCGAAAGAACTTGCCACTAAGTTTCAAACACCCGTTCCATTTCTTCCCCAAAACCCAGACAGGTAAATACTTGGCAATCTGAAAATTCAACCGGGGGCAAGCCTATTTGACGAAAGGAATTGTTTCAATTTGTACTGAGATCACACGAGCTCTTCAGTTACAGAAGCTGACACCGTTTCCACATTTCAGCGAATTTGCCCAAGGAATCGGGAAAGTGTCACCAGAAATTGACAGTATTTCGTGCCGAAAGTTACTCCGACGTTCTGTGGCAACATTGTGCGCTCACTCAGGATATGACAGTACGTATAGATTGTCTTTCACCCATACGTTGTGTCCATTTGTTGAGTAAAGGATAGAAACGTCGCTCTCGTCTCAAGGGAGCTGTGGGGAATACGGTAAATGCAATCGAAGTACTGAAAAGAAATAACAAATTATGTGAATGAGAAATGTTCCAAGAAGTTCTTGGAATGACTGCCAGATGCTTTTTTGATTCGGCTTCGGTCAACAAAAAACATTTTCGACCCATAGATTGCGCTGAGTCTGTGCTGGAAACCCTGACGGACAGCTGCCACGAGTACATGCTTCAGATCACCAAACTGATGAGACAGGCCGTCGACACGGAGGCCAGATCCGGTTCCTGTCCTTTTCAGGTTACCACCTTACCTTGAATTTCTTTCACCAAAAAGCGTGGTTGGACAGGTCTAGGGTCCACACATGGTGTTGCAAATTGATCCCCAAGATCTCTGGGTGTTACAGTTGAACTCTGTACAAAGCCTGCTCCCCCTGGGCCAATGGAAGGCGTTCCAGCAGGGCCTTCAAGGAAGAATGGGTTGGAGGTGAGTCCTGTGTCAATGGACATCACCTTTGGACTGTTGTGCAGCTGCCCGTTGCTCATTCACTGCGTGGGGGGGGGGGTGTAACAGTTCAGGCTGGACTGTTGCAACAGTGGCTTGTTCTGCGTAAAGCCCCTCCTACAATGAGAGTGAAGAGCGCAGCCCGTTGTACATTGGGTCCAGGGGCATCTTTCATCGGGATAGACATGTGACATGTGAAGCTCGAAAAGAAAAGATCTGCAGTCCGCAGGACAGACACTGGTTGTGGTATAAATCCGTTTATTGTCTGCAGATATCCATCAACATCACGTACACTGAGTAACAATGTTAAAAATATAACCAGAACTATAGCTTCTAGAACAATCTTTCTCAACATTCAACATAACCTTCATAACAAGCGCCACCATCTTTTTTTGCAAACACTTTTAAACGCATTAATTCATACTTAGTTTTTAGCTGACTAGAAACACATACATACGACTGATACAACCGATAATAGTAATAGAATCCACAAAATATAAGTACTATAAAAGGTAAAATTGTAATCATTGGCCTTGTCTGGTCCAGTGTATAAGTAGAAATGTGTATAATGTATGCAGGATTAGTTTGGTATAGTTCAACTGAGATAGATGTACAGGCTGGGTCGCTTTCTAGCTGACATACACACAGCTGATTCATTTGGAAACGGTGGTTCTCACGTGATCTACGCCATCAGGCTCATCTGATAAGCTGCACATGAAAATTAGGTAAACGTTCAGAAATGTATGTAATGCCCAGTTGTTATGTTAGCTACAAAAATACACAGCCCTATACCCTGTATTTCGGTGCGCCTGCGCAAAAATGTTATCAAGCCAATCAAATGCCGATATTTCATGAGAGCAAAAAGATAAACTTCAACAATAATTTAGGAATGTCATTTTGTTAAAAAGACAGAAGTTGATTTTGAATGGAAATGGGGAAAGAGAAGAAGTTACAGCTCAGACAATTACAAATTTCATCACGTATTGAATGAAGTGTAAAACATTTCTCAGTGAATCCACAAAGTCCATAAATAGCGCGTACAAGAAACAGTTGAAGAGGATTTGTGCGACTGTAATTTGCTTCTTGAAAACCACCACTGACTACCGCTGAGTACTCCTATCACCACACGTTGCACACACGCACACACACGAAATACCCAACAACTTGAATTCGCCGTCATTGCCTTTTTCGCTTTGCTCGCAGACGCAACCAGTCGTAAACTCATTCCTAGCAGACGCAACCTGTCATGTACGTCAGTTGTTTATCTCTGAGATAGATAAGTAGTCTTTCAGCTGAGTTGGAAGTTTAAGTAGAGTTTGATGAGACGTTTCAGAATCTGCTTGGTAAGAAGTGTTGGCACTGTCTGGTGGTAAAGATCTATAAATGCTGAGTTTGTCTATTTTCGCTTTAATGCCCGTTCCTAATTTGGCTCGTATGTTCAGCCGACACAGATGCGACAGCCTGTGCACTTGGTTTTCCCGCTGCGAAAGGAAATCCAGCAGTTCTGCCCAGCCGTTGTCTAGTCCCACGTCTCTTCGTCGTAAGTCCGCTACGTAGTCCACGAGACGGGAAAACTGGAAGCCAGCCTGATAAAAAAGCTGAATGCGCTCAGGCTCCACCGTCTGCATGGTGTTGAGATCTCCCTGTAGTTGGATGTCAACTGCTATGCCTCCGCGTGGGACGGGCACGATGGCATTCTCTTGCAGGATATTGCTCAGTATGTACTTCTTGACGAATTTGTTAAGCAGTTCCAGGATAAAGGCCTTGCCGCTGTCTGTCATGGAGTTGATGTAAGCACCGAGGTTGATGAGAGATGAGGTTAGCTCGAGGAGACCGTTTTTGCAGGCGAGGTGCAAGGGAGTGCACTGCTGCATGTCAAGGGCGTGCACACTCGCGCACTTCCTCACCAGCAGTGACGCCAGCAACTGTCTCGATTGCACCTGAAGGAGACCACCGCCGCAAACCTGTGGAACAAAACACCCAAGTGGCAAAAGGTGGTCTCAGAAACCGCGATTGTGCTGGGAACTGATTGAAAGAAGCCAAGCGTTTTGTCGATGATTCATGGCTTCGTTAGAAATCAAACACATAAATGCGATTTTACAAAGAGAAAATACCCAGTGTAAGGGTGTTCTCATCCCCCAGTCCACCGCCATTACGTCAGCGCCGTGTTCGATGAGGAACTTTGACACTTCAACGTTGGCAACTTTGCACGACCAATGAAGGGATGTGCGCCCATAGCCGTCCACTGACTGTACGTCGGCTCTGTGCTGCACCAGGCACTTCACAACCTGGAAGAAAGCCCCTCAGCATCACAACAGCCCCATGCAGCATTTCACAATCATCAACAAAAGTAGTGTCACATTGACATTTTCATGGTGTCATTGACCGCATGGCACAATAGCAGCTGCAAAAGTTGATGCAGGAATGGTCGTAAAGATTTTGAGGACATCAGGAAAAAAGTTTGTCACGTGAAGTGCACATGGTGAAAAGACTGTGTGCATTATTGAAGACGGATCTGAGGAAAGGTCCTCAGTGCAAATGACTTTTCTCGTAAAAGGCTAAAGGTTGACCGTCGGCCACCAGCTCTAGCTTTAGCATTGAAATCAGAAAAAAAAACCAGTTGTTGCTGCGGCTTTGCCCCCGGAAGGACAATTCCTGGATGTTTTGTATGTTGTTTGTTCATAAAAGTTCGGAAAGGGGACTGCGGTAGGTCGAAAAGTTTCTTTCCTTGTGCCCAAGAGATAAACTGAGGAGACAACAGTCCAACCGGACCTGCACTGCTTGTCATGGAGTCGTGCAAATTTGTTGTATAAACACATAAAATTAAAGCTACGACAGGAAAAAATGCAAACTTTGTTGTTGAGAATGCTATTTTCCTTTTTGGCCACCGGAGTGTAACTTTTACAAAGGCCATGTTCATTCAATTTCTTGGGCAAGGCCACCGCTGAACCACATTCAGATGCACGTATGCGAGTGCTCTGCAGGCAGACTGGTTTCATCCACACGACAGGTGCTTCGGAATGGGGTCATGAGGTGTGTTTGATGTTGGTTCACACAGGGGACTTTTCCACAACTGGACAGGTTTGAAAAAAAAAAGGAAGCTCGGATTGAGTTGCACTGAGATTCCCGAGCATCGCCAGAAGCCTTCTGCACTTTTCCTTGATGTGGAGACCTGTCAGAGGCGGTTGTAGTTGTGGAGGTAAAAGGCCAGTTCACCATGTGCGGCCGCGAAAATAATTGACATCAGTTGATCTGTTTTTGTCGTCCCTCAGCAAGATTTAAAACTTACGAACCTGTAAGTGACCCTTGATGCAGGCTCGATGCAGCAGGTTCCATCCGTATTCATCCACCACATGAGCGTAAGCCCCGTACTGTATGAGCAGTCTCACAATCTCCAGGTGTCCTCCCTCCACAGCCCAGTGCAGCGCTGTCCTGTGGGAGTTTGGGGAGAAAGTAAGAACGATCTGAGGTGCAGATGTGCCTTTCACTTGGTCAAGCTCTCTCAGACTCGCAAAAAATTGTTGCCACGAACTCGTGCAGTTACAGCTTGTTTGCCACCCACCTGCCATCTTCAGATTTGACGGTGATGTTGGCGTGGTGTTGTACCAGAAGTCTGGCCACATGAGTGTGACCACCCTCGGCCGCCCACATCAAGGGGCTCTCCCCTTCTCCATCCTGAATACTCGCGTCAGATCCGTGAGACAGCAACAACCTTGTCAACTCCAGATTTCCGGCCTGGAACAAAGCTTCGAACACTTTTGAAAGAGAACTGGCAACAGACTCTATTTTATTTACTTCCTCGTGTGTCACAGGGCACAAACAAAACTCCAATTCCGATACTTCTCTGGTGGCTTCAGTTTTAGTCCTGGTTTTAGTCTTGGAGCGAGGAAGTGTCATAATTTGACAGGATTTTTCTTGTGTCTAACGAACTGAAAACATCGTCTGAATTACTCAGTTCGTTTTGTTTTAGGTGTGCAAAGACCAGTTCAGTGTTGATGGCGACGCAAGGGGAGCTCGCCTGATGTCGGTCTTATCACGAACAAACTGATCATTCCTAGAACCAGAGAAGTAAGGGAGGGCAAAAGCAATTTTAAAAGTGACTTGCTGGGCCCGCTTTTTTGTTGGAACACTTAAGAAGTGACGTACCTCGCACGCCCAGTGCAGCGGCGTTCTGCCGCACACGTCGGTGACTGCGACGTTGGCGTCGTGTTCCACGAGGAGACGCGCCACCTCCACGTGCGCCTTCTCGCAGGCGCGGTGCAGCGCTGTTCTCTGATAGCGGTCCACAGCGTCCACATCCACGGCGCTCCGAGACCCGCCCAGTCGACCCCGAATCCTCTGACTGGTGAAACAAAAGACGGGAAACGTGGTTTGGCGATTCAGGGTTCACACGGTGTCATGATTGTGACACGCACTCTTTGTTGCTCGCGGAAGGTGCATCTTTGTTCAAAGGAAGTACCATAAGCAGTGAATTTTGCGAATGAGAGGTTTTGCAGTTTTTAGTGGGCGTTTCCCGTATTAGTAATGTTACTGACGACAAGGATAGGGGGAGAGCTCCTGGCTGTTTGGGATGTTTCGGTGGAACGTTTTCTAAGTCTGTTGCCCAGGTAAATCATGTCTCTACCGAGTCCTGGAGACACCTCATTATGTTAGCACATTTGCGGAAAGATTTTCAGTCAACACTCAGGTCACTGAGAAGTGAGAGGGGGTCAGAATGTTTTCCTGAGATTGGCTGTTGATGTTGGCAAGAGTGTTCTGCATTCACTTGTTTCGTTCCTGTGCAGTCGTCAAGTTTTTTTTTCTTTTTTTGCTGTGAACAGGACGGCCTTATGGAGTTGTTGTGGTGGTGTTGTCGTCATAATCGTTCCCACCCCACCCTTGGTCAACTCAACATCGCTCTGTTTTCAAACCATCACACTTTATTACAAACCCTATTCTGCAACACAGCAAAGGTTGGGATCAGTTTCTCCTTGGTCCAAGTTGGGCATGGTTGATCTTCTTCAAAAATGGCCTGCAATGATCGCTTTGTCGGGTTTTTTGGCCCCTTTGGCTTTTCATCAAGCTGCCATCAGAAAGTGTGTGTGTCCAACCATTAATTGTCACGTTCCAAATCTCCTCCACCACCAAAGTATGGAACGGCAGAAAAGGAAAGAATGACCTGGCGAGGGATAATGTGTGGTTTTTTTTTTACAGGCAAAAATCAGGAATCGAAAAGTGCTAAACTGGGAATTCACCCTTTTTTGTGAAAAAAAACAAAATTGCATGATTTTCCACCTTGCTACTTTTGTCTGTTCTGGGAATTCAAGATCTGTGCTTGTTGACAGTTTCCACGAACGCAGGCAGAAAGGTTGTTATTGTATGGACAGTCTGTGTGGTGCTACGTGCTGCACACTTTGGCCTGTATTGTTTTAATTGTGGAAGAAACATCAAAGAGTGTACAAGTTTGGTTGTTTTCTGTGGCTGATCCCCCTTCTTGAAGTGCTCAGTAAAAACAGAGCGGCCTTTGCGATCACCAAAATTGCATAAAAGCATCTGGGTAACATTCTTTGTTCCACCAGGAGTGACAAAATCTTGAAATCAACTTGACCAAATTTGTCAATCATGAATGAGAGGGTAAATGGTTTCCTCAATCTTTTCACTGCACAAGAAATGAGAGACATACGAACCTGCCGCAGGACAGACGGCGGAAGCGATCTCTGAGCGGGGACGGGGGTCTGTGCGCCAGGAGCGCCCGCACCACGGCCACCTTGCCCGCCTCGCACGCGCGGTGCAACACCGTCTCCCCTTGTGTATTGATGGTATTGAGACTAGCACCATTTTCTATAAGAAGTGTAGTGACTTGAGCTTTGTCGTAGAAGTCGTGAAGGATGTTCTTATGCATTTTCGCACCATTGTTGATGAGGAATTGTGCGATGTGAACATGCCCGTGGCAACAGGCATTGACTAATGGTGTTTTGTGAAAGATGTTTTCAAAATTGATTTTAGCACCACATTTGACGAGATGTTGAACGATCTGCAGGTGTCCGTGTTTAGCTGCTATTTGAAGGGCGGTTGAGTTGTATTTGGTCTTCACATGTACACTAGCGCCTTGGCTGATCAAGAATTGGACAACGTCGAAATGACCGAAAGAAGATGCCAGGAAAAGAGCTGTTTTCTGCTCGCAGTCTATGGTGTTCAGATGTGCTCCCTTTTCACGCAGGAAAATGACACAAACGAGGTGACCTCCAAAGGCTGCCCAATGCAGTGGCGTTCTAGCTACGCCGTCTGGAATGCGAATGTCAGCACCTTGTTCAACCAGATACTGCATCACCTCCAGACGGCCTTCTTCGCTTGCCCAGTGCATGGGTGTCCGGCCGTAGGTGTCGCGGGCGTCCACATCGTGCCCATAGGTCTGAACTAGGGAGCGCACGAGCGGCAGGTCACCCTGGCTCGCCGCGAGGTGCAGCGGCCCACTTTCCCGGTCTGAGCGACTGACCTCGGAAACGCGTGACGTCGAGTCATCTGTCGATTCCGCTGCGTGAGCCATCTGAAAAAAGACAGACTATTTCTGTTACTTTTGTCACCTTGACGATTCTTGTCTACAGGGCCAGCTTGGCGAGAATTCACCGGTAAATCGAAAATGATCAAAATCAGTGTTTGGGTTTTGGTTTGTTCAGTGGCACAGCTCACTTTGCACTTTGCGAAAGTTTTTCAAATGCGCTTTTTGGGTTCTCCCGTAATCATCAAATGTGACGGACAAAGGAATGGTTTTCTTTGCCAACACAAAAAGTCAGAAGTTGTCTCTCTAATTTACGAGTTCAGATATTTGAAAACAATGCTTTTTGGCTACATCTCAAAAATGCCACCCACAGATGTTGTGGTAGATTTTCTGTGAAATTGCAGCTGTCAGTTTTCTTTGCCAATGGAACGAGTCAGAAGTTGTCTTTCCCATCTATGGGTTCAGACAGTTGCAAACTGCTTTTTCGTGACATCTCAAAAAGGAAAAGGCCACAGAATTTGTGGTCAGCTTTCTGTGAAATCGCACATTGACAGCAGAGTGGTTTTTTGCACTTTTCCAGAAGTGCATGTGCCAACATTGAGTCTGATTGCAACTCCCGTGTTTCTGGCCTGGAACACCAGTTGGCGCCAAGAATCATAAAGACCACAATTTGAAGCACAGAATGGGTTGCTTTTTTTGAGAAAAATAGGTTTCAGACGATCAAGTGATGATTTGTTGTGCAACCAAACAAATCCACTTCACGGGAACGGGAGCAGGAAAATAGTGTTTCAGTTTCCTGAATCCAACAAACCTTTTTTTACGTTCCCCCTGCATTTTTGGATGAAAAAAAACAGTTTTGAAACAAAGGATTCCAGTGTTGTCTTGAAATTCTCACTGACACGAGAAAGTCCTTTTGTGAAATCAAGACTTCCCTTTTCCTTTCTTTTTTGTGAAACAGTCTCCATTTTTTCTTCAGATATCAGGATGCTTTTGAAAGGGCAGTTGCCCAGATGGGTTTTCTGGTGTTTCTGCCGGTGTGTTCCATTGATCAGGATTTCTACAGTCTGGTCAATCAGGCAGAGACCATGTTGAATGAGTTATTGTATCCAAAGAGACACTGCCAGGAATAGGCCAGCCTTTTGATGAGTTTAGATTTTGTCCCAATGAGTTCCAGTCACATGGGATTGATGCTAAAAATTAAACTGGAAAACATCTGTGCATAAAACGCAGATGTAATCCCGATCATCAATGTCTCCAATAAGGTATAAAAGCTCACACAACTGTTTCTGCTTCTCTCCTGAAACAGTTGTGTTGCACATACTGGTGCAGTTTTGAAGCAAATCTGATTTAGACTTTGCCAAGAATAGCTTTTTGCAAATGCTCAGAACTCGCTCTGCTCAGATCTCTTTTGCCAAACAAGTTCAGGTGGGCCGAAGCTGACGAGAAGTGTCATGCTGGACATTGCAGTGTCTTACCAAACAAAAATTGCATTCACTTATCACTCAGAAGCATACATTGCTTTCCTTGCCCAGAATCGCCTTTTGTGGCAACATTGTCGAGATCAATACAGATTAAAAACAAGTAGAATCTAAAACAGGAAAAGACAAATACCTCTGAGACTACAGGTCAACCTGAGCCACGGAGACCAGCAGAATCCAGTCAACATAGGCTGCATTTGTTTTTCTCAAGCCATGATTGCCTTGTATGTGTTACATTGTGCTACTCATCTGGGTTTCACCTTTTCTGAAGCAGGCAAGATTCAATACTGCGTGGGCGTGAGTGACGGAGGAGCCTGCCTCTTACTCCAACGCAGCTACCTTGTTATCCATATGTGCATCCCATTTACTATTTTGCTCCATTAACATAATCAATCTAAAATTACACATCTCTCAAACCCTGTTAGATTATCGCTTGGTCTTTGCTGAGATTTTTGCTGTGGTCATGCTGACTCGGAGAATCGTTTGTGCCAGTAGTACAATTGAGGTTGGAGTGAGGCTTTGACCACACTGCGGTATTGTGGTTAGCGAGCAGCTTACATCCATATATGGTGTTTAGTTGAGGCCTTTTCATTCATAATTTGGGCAGAGAATCTGCAGTTTTATTGGCAGCAAAGGAAGTGGAGATTTATGTTAATGACTGCAGCGTGATAGAAGAGCTGTTTTCGGGTTTATCTGGGGACAAAGCTATGCACTGCAGTTCGAGGCTATTTTTTCTGCTTCTTGAAATGTGAATGGCGCGTATGTATGAAGACAACAGCTGACTTTCCTCAATGAATAGACATATTGATTTGTTACTGCAGCTCAAGACTGCTGCTGACACTTACAGGCGCTGCTGCAGATTGTGTGTCCCTCGTCTCCTTGGAAGCTGTTCCCGGCGAAGACAGGCGCGAGTTTCACTTGATACTGATAGTTTTGCTTCGAACAGCATGAATGACAACGATCCCGCGCGCAGTCGGAGCATCTCTTGTTCCCTGGGAAATTGCGGCCATGTTTGTTGATGCGGGGGTGGTGGGGGGCGGAGTGTCAGACGCTCAGTTAGTTTCCTGTCAGATTTCTTAAACCTTCTGCCTTACTTTCTGTCAGGAAAGGAGAGAATTTAGATTTATGACTCGTCAAGATGAAAGCCCAAAATATGCTGCTGGAGACTGCATGCAAGGGTAGCCATCACTGAAATGAATTTGCTTTGATTCGCTTCCATCATTTATTTGATTTCTACTCTAACAATTGTTTGAAAAAAAGGAACATTTCACAGAAATCATAACAATTGATGCAGGAAAAAAACACAACAAAAGACCACAGTCAGGCCCCTCCAGGAAAGCGAGGAACCTGTTCTGCTCATGATCTCGCGCAGTGTCACAGTGGAGTTCGAGGTGAGAACAAAAAAAAGTGTGCGCCGCTGCTTATTTGCACGTTCAGTCATTTTATCTGAAGTTTCAGAGATTTGTTTCTGAGGAAAACTCGGTCCGCAAGCTGGTCGTCTGCACTGAGGAGTTCCGAGAAGGTCAGAAAGGCTTTGAGCGATTGAGGCAGTTTTCTCCTTCTTCCGTCAGAACTCGTGGTGCCATTTCCAGATGCTTGAGGACAAATGGTGCTGCTGTCAGACGCAACAGCTGCGTTCCTGAAACTAGTTGCAGTTGCCGCAGCGAGAACATTGGTGTTACTTGCCGTCTGTTTGTCACGTTTCATGATGATGGCGGACGCGGCCGGTGTGGCAAGAACGTACTTCTTGTAATTTCTTGGTGAAAATACCCTCCAGTTATCTTTACTTCCAGTCGGGGTGGACACTGCTGGGGTGCCTGGTGTAGGAGCGTGGGAACTAGCTCGAACCGGAATGGTTAACTGGTCCAGTTTTCTCGAAACGTGTCTTCCCAGGTGGTGTCTCAAAGTGAACCTACAGAGTTCCCGGAGAGGCCAGACTCCTTCAAGGATTCCGCTCACCTGCTGCATGAGAAGATCCCACCTCTGCTCCTGGTCAAACCTCTCGGGGTGGTTGATCTGCACGTACATAACCTGGTTGTACACGCCTGGAATCTCGTATCCAAACTTGTACATCATCAGCAATTTGACGGGATCCACGTTGACAACGTTGAGGATGTTGCTCAGCAGAAGGTCTTCTTTACACAGAGGCACCTGCACAAATCGTCCAGGCTTTGGTAAAGGCCACACCGCTTTCTCGCTCAGTAATGTGTGGAGGATTTTTCTGTTGACTGGCCACTTGGTTTTCAGAATGTCCTTCATAAGGGTGCGGTCACAAGGTCGGTTGAGAAACAGATAGCCACCAGCGGCTACCAGGGAGGAAATGAGTTGAAGATCCAGTGTTTTACAGGGTAGAGTTGAGCTCAGTGAACAGGCTAGATGCAGAGGGGACATGCTGTACTTATCAGTCAGCAGCGCGTCAGCATTGTGCTCGAGAAGGTGCATGGCTGTTTTCGTGTGACCTACTTCGCAAGCGACGTGAAGGGCACTGCGCCAAGATCGGTCAGTAGCCGCCACATTGGCGTTATACCTCAGCAGGAGTCGTACCACTTCCAGATGTCCCTTCTCACTTGCCAGATGCAGGGCCGTGCACTTTTGTCTGTCAGTCGTATTGACGCTGATGTCTGCTTCCTCGAAGAACCTCATGTTTCTGCGGCCCCCGCGCCCGCTGATGTATCCGCGCAGTCTGCGCGCGAATGGCAGATTTGTGAAAGTGATTTGGTCCAGGATGATTTTGACCAGTTCCCTGTTTCCTTCCTTGCTTGCATTGTGCAGGATGTTGTGACCATCTCTGTCCACACTGTTGATGTTGGCGCCGTATTTGAACAGCAGTGAACTGACGTCCTGGTCGCCACAGTAGCTGTGCAAGATGACGTCAGGCAGTGTGGCGCCCTTTTGAAGTAGGAACTCCACCACCTCGACGTGATGGTTGCTACAAGCTCGCAAGATCGGACATTGCTTGTCGGCATCAATTGTGTTGATCTTTGCTCCTCGTTTTACCAGTAATTTGACTGTGTCGAGATCCCCTTCTTCACATGCATAATTCAGCGCTGTTCTCCAAAAGACATTCCTTCCGTCAACAGGCACCCCTTTCTTTATCAGGTACTTGGCAACGTGGTAGTTTTTGCCCCGACAAGCCGCATGCAGGGCTGTCTCGTGGATGCTACTGACCTGTGTTATCGTGGCTCCATGGTGTATGAGAGTCTTGACACATTGCATGCAGCCGTTGTAACATGCCTTGTGAAGTGGGGTTTCGAGGAATTCGTCTGTGGCGTTGACATTAGCCTTGTTCTCTATCAGGTGCAGCAAGAGACTCTCATTGTGCTTCTGGCTGTGGTTGCAGACGATGTGCAGTGGCGTCGCGTTGTTATCATCGTGACTGTTAATGACAGCGCCTGCAATGGCGCACAATGAAAAGTGAAGGGCAGATTGAAGCTGAAAAACTTGCAAAGATGTTCCAATGTGCATGTCAGCAAAATTTCGTGTTTCGCAGTTGCTAAGATTCTATATTTTCCCGCTTCAAGGAAAATATGGTTTTTCTGACAATTTAATTGGCTGAGACAGGAATTTCAGGGCCACCTAAAAGTGTTTATTGCCCTCAGATTTTGTTTAGTGCCCTGAAAATCAATTTTCAACCAATCACAGCACAGC
>JAAUYG010068587.1_pt1 | contig 13435 bp, 10 predicted proteins | sample 7278091 | NCBI WGS metagenome assembly JAAUYG01 (sample SAMN14350201, study PRJNA611818) | marine sediment metagenome | isolation source: surface marine sediment (0.6m) | place: French Polynesia: Moorea | collected 2018-08
AACTTATTTAGCGTATTTTATACATCCTGGAAATAAACCTGCCACCACTGCCGCCCCTGCCACTGCTGCCCCCTCTCCTCCTCCCCCTCCACCTCAGCCGCCGCCTATTACTACTACTACTACTACTACTACTACTACAACTACTACTACCCGGTACTACTACTACAACTACTACTACCCGGTACTACTACTACTACTACTACTACAACTACTACTACCCGGTACTACTACTACTACTACTACTACTACTACTACTACTACTACTACTACTACTACTACTACTACTATTACTACCACTACTACTACTAACTACCTGCAGCAGCTGACAGTTCCTGATCATTTTCCAGCAGCAGTTCCCAGGCAACTGGCATCATATCTACAAAGCTGTCATCTGACAATATGGCCGCCGCCTTGGTGATGATTGACAGGGGGCTGTGGGTCAGGTTCTGGGCCTGGAAAACAACCCCAACTAACATTAGATGTGATTGAATATGGCTGGAGTCAAAAGTACAAGAAAAGACCATTAACTAAGATATTTGTCATAAGCATATTGTTAATACAACAAACTTGTTAAATGCATAAGCCTGAGAATATGAGATGCGCTCAACATGTTCAAAGTTTTTCTTGGTTGTGTTTCATTAAAGGAAGTCTTTTAATTCTCACTGCATCAAAACTTTCATGATGATATACTGTATTTTATTCTTTTATTTGGAGCCCCAATGCTACTGACAAGACAGTGGTTTGCCATGATCATGATGTATTGTGCATGTTGCGGTGAAATAATGTTTCACGAAATGCGCACATGAGTGCACATTTACAATAATAGTGCATCACTCTGCATATGACCAAAAATCTTGGCATCCATAATCATGATAATAACAGGTCATTCTGTATATGGCCAAAAATCTTGCCATACAATAATAATGTATAATTTGGTATATCACCAAATACCGTGGTATAATAGTAATCTATCTCTTGTTGTCAATAGACAATTTGCTTGTGACCATCTAACCTGAGTTCTGATGTACTTGACAATGGGCAGGTCATCCTTTGGCTTGTGGGCCTTCTTCTGTCCATCCTTCTTAATTGCCATTTTGACCTTGAGTGACATGTTTGGGTCCAGTTTGATCTTGTCCAGCAGTGGGGTACTCTCTCTTCTCATTGTCGGTGAGGAGGGATGGAACATTGACTCCTGAACAAATATACAAAACATTGACCATTTAAATAAAATGTATCATCAATTCTTATTATAACTTTTACCATTAAGTATACATTTTATTAAGAATGCACAGCTGAAAAGGATAGATATCAATGATATGCTACTTGTCAAATGACGTTTAAGAACACTGAGTGTTTTACTTTCAACATGTTCATTGTTGCATTCCATTAAACTTTTAAAGATTGATTTACTCTCAATATGAAAGAACAGTACTTTAGATAAGATAGTAATATAAGCAGTTCCACCATGTTGTATATTTAGTTAGAAATTTGAATCACACATTAGAGAAGTGACACACACAGACTGTCAGTGCTAAACAAGGACTTTCAATAAAATAGCTACTTCATATTCACTGACGGTATTTCATGTAAATATACTATACATGAAATAACTTAATTACTATACATATACTCTGAGCTGAAGAAGACTACAAACATGATACCAGTAAGCACAGTAAAACAGTTATTTTTTGAGGCAAGTGATGTTTTTGGTCAACTAGATTAACTCCGTTTACACGCAACATTGTTACAATGTCTTAGGCATGCTCTGGCACAAGAAGTTTCTCAGAAGAGGTGGGGTGCTAATGAGGTCCACCTCTCTGAAGATGACAGAGAGCCAGTATGTTACTCCGTATTTCACTAACCATATACAAACGTCCATAGCAACGTGAAAAGAAGGCCAAAGCAGTACTTCTTCATGTTTATACTGGTTTCAATTGTACTGGTAAAACTTTGTATTACCATGTACCAGTGTACATGATGTCTGTATGTCATATTAATGTGCATGCAGAAGTGCAACATGCAGAAACAAAGCATACATGTACATGTGTTTTTATATGAAATTCAAACCGTGAAGATAAGTACGAGTGGAATACATGTACAATGTACATACATGTACCATAAATATGCATGTAAAATGGACACCTCTGTATAATGAATTCCCCTGGTTAAACCAGATGTTGGCTATGGTTTTCTAACCTCATGTACAGTGCGCAGATAGGTATCTTTATAGTATTTCTTTGGTCTTAAATCTGAGGACAGGTTACATGTGTAATTATCAGATTATGGTACATGTTATTGCACAAGCAGGTAGGACTATCTTCAGTTTATATTATATGTATTTATAGACACATTGCTCTATATGCATGTATGATCTAGTATTATATACCTGAAAAATCTCCCTATACTTCACCACTGAAACGATCGTGCAATAAGTTTCTATATTGAACGTTGAACTTTGTATATACTGCACTCTGACCCCAACCCAGATTCTCAGCCAATAGCAAACGTGCATGTAGTCCCTGTTTACGTAATTCCATTGTTTGTTTCAGCTGCGTTACCAAGGTCCTGGGCCGTTGCTACATGTATATGCCCTACAGGCATGAAAAGGGAAAACATCGGATGCAATGCTACGCCGAAATGGGTTTCTCTTGCATAAAATGCGACTTAATATCACGTGTAGTATTCTAAAAGTGAACTAGCAGGTATATAATAATAGGGTTATTGCACTTGTTCAAGGATTAATTGTGGTATGGCCAAATCAAGCTCGGGCCTGCGTCAGTGATTTTTCCATACCACAATTAATCCTTGAACTCATTCGAATATGCCTATCTGCACCAACTGGAAGATTGTAAGGCACTCTGAGTTTGTCATAATTTCGGCCCTTAATGATAGTCCATATGAAACAACTGCATGTTAGTTTATCATTATAGTTTACATGTAAGTAGTTCTAACAGTACATGCATGTGCTTTGTGGGTCACCTACATGTACATAGCAGCAATGGTAATGAACCCTCTATGTTAGACAGCAGCATACAACTCACCTATAATGAACATACACAGTGGAGGTTCACATTTAAAACCACCCAGGAAATAAAATCACTAGAGAATTAAGATCACTTATTGGATGACTATTAGTTATATACCATGTCAACCCCCACCCCAATACTACATTATGGCACAATTCACAAGATTTTTGCCTCCACTGTATCAATGTGTATGGTGGTTTTAATTCGGAAGTTCCACTGTATGTGTCACAGATGTAGTATGCCCAGGGCTGGCTATTGTTTTACATGGCAGATAAACAACAACGATACACCCTTGAAAAAGTCATCTATTCCTCCTGTTCCTGTCCTGTATATTCCTGTACATGAAGCTACAACAACCACACTGGTCCCCCTATTTACGACCACCCATAGGATTATGAAAACGTGTTCTTATATCCTGCATGTGACAGGGGATTTTAAAACAAAGGCTTTAAAGTAGACAAAAACAACCCACATAAGTGGTCAAAGTAGTCTTAAAATAAACAAAAGGTAAAGGGTTGTATAATAGAGAGAAATAGAGAGACCACTGTATAATTATTTGACTGCTCTAGTGTAAAAGTGTGTACAACTAGTCAGTGAAACATCGCCATGGAAACATGGCTTACCTCGTCCTGGTGACATTAACATGGAGTGAGGAATGCCAAGCCAAAAATCAGGAGAAAAATGCAAAAGCAGAAAATGAAATCATTATCATAGTGAGTTAAAGAAGCTGCATGGCCAGATAAAGTTAAATAAGTAGACTGAATGGGCTTCCAAATGCAAAAAAGCAAAAAGATTTGTAGCAAAATTAAGTATAATCTTGACAACACAGGTAAATGGTAAAAGCAGCATATCATATGAAGCACAGAATGGCATCTTATACCATGTACAATCTAACAAAATTGACAAAAAGAAAATTTCTGAGTGAAAACACTAAGATATTGTCTTGTAAAACACTATACAATACTGAAAATACTAGTCAATTAATCCAAGAGTATGTTGTACTGTGTTATGCCAAAGTAATTAAATTTGTAATGCTAAATGCCTATATTTCTAACATGTTTAATGTAGCTTTCAAATAACAATAATATAACAATAATCATATGCTTTAGACATTGCCCACACTATAGTTTTTACCATGGTGTTCCACTCCTCAAAAAAAATTGAAACCATTTGAGGTAAAAAAAAAAATGTTATTGAAATTGGCAAATTTCAAGTCACGGCAAATCTTTGAATAAATTATTGGTCCTTGGAATAAATTAATAGCAACAACAGCAGGTCAAGTCACTGGCCACAGAAACCAACAAGACTCATGATGCAGAGTGTGATAATCAATATGGTGTATAAAAGCATTTTAAAATAGTCCAACAATACTCAAACATCAAATCTCTGCATAGGATTAAATCACGCCAAAGAAGCTTTGTTTGAAACAAAGTTAATATATTGAAGGAAAGTCAAAAGGTTACTTGTGACAAAAGCAAAAAAAAAAAATAAAATAATAATCTGCAGCAAACACTAATTTCCAAAGATGCAGTCAACTAGGCACAAAATGGCAAAATAAATGCAAGTGATCTCTCCATTTTACAGCACTTCATTAAAGATATAATTAAAAAGGTCATTACTTAATCATTCAATGTTAGTGTGAGTTTCCTACTAAGGTTATATTTTTTTATATAATATAGCTATATATTGATATTTTGGCAGTACAATAGACAGATCACCTGCATAGCAATAATCACATTGGGAGGCTTGTGTATCAACTACTGAAAATAAAATAATTTATTTTATTTTCATTTTGACCAAATATAAATTTAATATAGATAATTAAATATTACCCTTCTTTTTAGCTTGTCCTTGAGGGTGTCTCGTCTATCCTCCCTTCTGTCCTTCTCTTGGCCTTCTGCCGGAGCCTCGCTCTCGTAAACTTTCCGTATGGCTGTCATGAGGCGAACACAGCTGCGTCGTTGTCGCTCATAGCAGTTGGGATGACAGTAGCTCTGGTGGTCGCAGATGAAGTTGGATCTGCTGGCCAGTTGTACTACCACCTAGAGGAGAATAATTATTATTTAGTATTGTCATTTAGTGTTTATCTATAAAGCGTCAATGCATACATGTGCATATGCATATGCTTAACAGCCCTGTACCTAGACAGTATGGCATAGAAGAGAAGTGCTGAGAATTTAGCCGCAATAAGCATTTTGGAACAGGCAAATTTTAGTTGTTACTTAAATGCTTTGACAGTGCTGCAGGCTAATAATTGAATGGGTAGTTCATTCCAGAGCAGAGGAGTGGCCACTGAGGATGTTTTGCCTTCAGCTGTGTACAGACGGGAATTTTGCCATTCCTGGAGATGAATGTTCAATATGGTGAAGAGATTACTTTGCTTGACTAGTTTTGCTCCAATAGCCATGCTTGACATACTTACCCGGCATATAGCAAGTTATATGTGACCTGGTAATTAGGCAGTTTTTACTGGGATCATCTTTAGATAACCTCAAATGTTTCACACTGTATTACCCTGGTAATAACCCCATTCAGCCTATACCTATCATACCAATCTCTTATTAGTAGAAATTAAGCGTATCTTCTAAACCTCCACTATCAGCAAGACAAGCCCAATCTTTTCGTTAGAGATTACCTAATCCACTAACCTTAATCCAGGGCATGACCCTGCTGTAATCCTGGTCGTCAGTTTCTACAATGTCTGGACTCTCCTGCTGTTCATCACTAAGCATTCCCACTGACTCCGCCTCCTCTATGAGATGTTCCTGCTCATCAAATGACACGGCAGATTGCAGTGACTGGGTGCTCACTTTGCGGGTCTTCACGCTGCCTAGCCGCTTAATACCTTTAAATACAAGAAACTTTATTACTGCTATATACCAGTAGTATTACCTGGTAAATCTCTGTATACTTTACTATTGGAGTGATTGTGCAAATAAATTTCTTGATTTGAACAATGACCTTTTGTTTATCACCCTGACCCTGTCCCAGCTTTTCAGACAAGAGCAATGGCACAAGTGCTCTATTTTTATGTAATTCTATCATTTATTTTGGCTGCATTACCAAGGTTCAGACCATTGCTAATTATGCCCTACAAGGAAGGAAAAAATGTTTGGGGCAATGTGGCAATGGGGTTTTCTTGTGTAAAACACCACTTAATATCATGCAACCTGTTCTAAAAATGAAGCAGCAGGTATATAATAATAGAGTTATCACACTTGTTCAGCGATTTATTTTTGTAAGGATCAACAACTGCAGTCTGACTCAAAATTTCATCAGAATAACTGCAGCTGTTGGTCCATACAAAAGTAAATCATGGAACTCAAGCGATAATCATTCATTATTATTTAAAAGCATTTTCTTACATTTCCAGGTTTATATTAAACATATACATGCCTTGGTATTAAGCTGCCTTGGTATTTAAGACCAAAGTAGTGTACAAAACAAATATATATTTTAAAGTTACAACAGGACATACAAACTGTCCAGAACACACCAGCTTCCTATAACATGGGTATATTGCATTTCTTTACATGGTGGAGAGTACTGTTTGTGTACAGGTGTGTTTATAACAGAGCTTCACATGTTTTACATGCTTAACATGCTCAATGCTACATGAACTCAGTTCCAATGTGAAAACTACAACTTTAAATTGTAATCAATAATACTACCCACCTAGCTCAAAATCAGTATTCCATATATTCAAGGAACTGTATTATGTTTACTAGTATATGTATGTATTATTATTATGGATTGAGATCTAGTTACAGCACGGTGGTGGTACAGATGACCTTGAACAGTGGATTTAGTAAGAGGCATTATTTAATAGCACTGAACCCAAACATAGGGCCATACTGCTCAAAACTTGGTGGGAAAGTTTGTCTATATCAGAACTGAAACCACCCCATATTCTGTATGTTTTTGTACACAATGATCCATGAAACATACACAACAAAAGGCACAATTGTTACATTTGATTACGGACTACAATTACTGTACTACAATTCTCTATTACATATGTAGAAAGATAAAAAGCAATACTTACTGCCACCCCCTTCAGGTCGTTTCAGTTTGAAGCTGCGGTTCTGTCGAAAGCTGCTGTTGTGTCCGGAACCTCGACGAGTTTTCAGTAATTTTCGTCCTCCAAGTCTTCGTGCTGCCATAAAGGAATAAAGCAGAGCAGAGACATGTACTTAAACTGCTATCAGCTAATAGAAATCACAAATTTTATACATATACAGTACATCTAGTAGCAGCTACCATGATATCATATCATTTATCCTCTGTACTACTACTACCACTAATACTACAGGTACTACTACCCCGGGGACTACTACTACCGGTACTACATGTACTATCGGTACAATAATACTACCAGTAGCATGGAGCAATTATTCTACTTTCTCTTGTCCTTCTTCTTACCCTATTACTACTACTAACCAAGCTTTTGCTGCTGCTGCCAAACACATTATTATCACTATAGATACAATGAGACTGTTACTGTATATTTCTAATTCCCCACCTTTTCCACTGTCCGGGCCCATGTCAGCCTGGGACAGGGTGGTTGTGCTGCTGTGAATAGAATCCGAACGTTCACTGTGACCGCCAAATGGAGCAAAACTTATCTTCCTGTCTGTAGGACTCCCTGCATGACAGACCATACCAGATGTCAGGGATGCAACAGTAATTCAGCACTCAAGCTGAAAAATTATTACAGGTTACCAAACTGAAACTCGTACCATGAAAGCAACCAAGTTACAACATCCTGGTCACATGGGTCATGCCCCTGGTAAGTTATCATGGTTATGACGGCATCAAAGAGCTTGATGATATGGTCCAAAACTTGAGAAATAGCATATACACAGAGTTATCTATCAGCCTAGTCGCAAAAATTTTCACATGTATACATACTATTTTAGTTCATCAAGAAATAGACAACTTTGCAGATAGGTTATATCCTAAATATATCAGCCAATCCTTCAAATTCAAACCTGTAATCATGGTAATTTTGGGATATGTCAGATTCTAGCTAGCAGCACACATACATTAAGTTAAATGGCATTACTGGCAAAATGTAACAGTGTAAACTACTACTGGCTGTACTGTGGTCCAGTATCACATACATTGTATATCTGTATATCTCTGAGATAGTTTTTTTTTTGCATCAGTGGTCATGCATTAATTTATGCAAATATATACAAATTTACTTCAAAATTTCACAGTTCAAAACAGTACAGATGACCTGATTATAAACATGATAAATGTAAAAAAAAAAAAAGAAATAAAAGAAAGACATGTGAATTCTCTCTGCATAGAATTACCAGTAGTATATATTCAAGGAGATTGAAAGTTTCATACTTCAATCCATTCAACAAGCACACATTGACAAAACTCATACCATTATACAAGGCATTAAAACGAGTTTCCTGTATATTTTCTAGATATAGACAATCATGTATATATCAGAGGACAAAAGTGATAAAATTATGTTAAGATACATATTAAATCTCACGAAGTAGACATGTGCTCTACAAAACCATCAACTTATACATGTACTTCAAATATATCTGTCAAATTGATAATTTCAAAAGACAACAAATATTTGAAGAAATAGAAAGATGATAGAAGGATTAAAGCATAGCTATTAACATGATTAAGGTATGAAAGCTCAATTCAAGTACTGGTACGTCTTTTAATACAACAAAAGCACACATTCACCATTTAAATGGCAGAAATATATGTACAAATCATGTTAAAAATTCAAAGTGTGTAAAATCCAATCTGAAAGTAACTACATAAATTAAACCCATCAGGTAAGCAAGATTCAATATTGCTGGTATTTGTATATAAACATACTTTTACTAAAATTTTCTAAAGCAAGAAAAGTGTTAAGTTCCATGTGACCCAGAAGCCCATAGTTTCATGTGAACCATTGGGGTCTAATATTGCGAAAAAATAAATAAATACATAAATAAATAACACTGGTAAGTCAAACACTGATCTTTAGCAAGGAAAAGTGCTAAAACAATGAATACCAAGGTGATAAGACAGTGGTTGCCAAAGTGATAAGACAAAGGTTGCCAAGGTGATGAGAGAATGGTTGCCAAGGTGATGAAACAGTGGTTGCCAAGGTGATGAGACAGTCCCAAGGTGATATGATAATGGTTGCCAAGGTGATGAGACAATGGTTGCCAAAGTGATAAGACTGGTTGCCAAGGTGAGGAGTGCCAAGGTGAGGAGATAATGGTTGTCAAGGTCATATGACAATGGTTGCCAAGGTGATAAGACAATGAGTGCCAAGTGATTACTAAACTTAAGTTCATTTGTACAATATGGATATATCATATGTACATGAGAGATTTTCAAGAATCCCAGGCCTATTGTAGTACCCAATTCCAACGGTCTGATAACCCGATATCAGTCTCTCATGACTTATTAGTCAAAGACATAAACATGTAATACGCAATGTCATAATGAATACCCCAAGCATCCAAAATACCCACTATACGGTAGCACAGAGAAGTCCATACAACTACAAGTATACAAATGTACACACAGTATTAAAGTAACCAACTACAAATGTCCATAATTAAGTTAAAGAGAAAAGCATAAAGTCTTATCCTCCCACTGGGTTAGGTTATTAAACAATGACACAAGCATACCACACTAAGAAATATAAGGCTGGTTATGAAAAAAATTCCCATCGAAAACCAACTGATAATTACTGTTGTTCCTGTTTTGGGCTACAAATCTTGGTCTGATAGAATTTTGCCACTGCATGACGGTCCCTTGATACATTTCACAAACTGCACCGGTTAGTAATAATCTCCCATTAACTACATTAACTGTTGGCAGATATATACACAACTGTTACAACTGGTTCTCAATGTCAACTTAAAACATTGGCGAACAGTCTTTGAATATTAAAGAAAGATATACACTGTAGTTAGTTTATTGCACTTATGTTCTTCAAATTCTGAAGTACATAATCCATGCCCATGCAATAGCAAAGACGAAACAAGAAACCCATGCTTCTTGCATAGGGAAAGAAAAGGAAAGAGTCTCTACCCTGCGTTACATACGTTCATCAGAGTCAGGTTCAAGGCTAGGGCATTCGAATGGTGACAGCGTTACATAGGGGACGGAGTTGGACCTTTCGGGTTCATGGAGCACTACAAAACTAACTTTACGGTCGTCAGGCACTGTGGTGTCACCATGGTTACCGCAAAAGAATGACAAAAGAAGTGGTTAGAAAAAATAAACATTAAAAAGGCTAATATATATGGTGCATGAGAGAAATATAAGTATATAAAGGCTACTGGAAACAACAGGTACATGTTTAAATATGACACAGTCTGACACAAGAAGAGCTTACACTCTGACACTAAATTGCCGACAGTTCAATAAGTACATGTATGCCAACGCAATGTCAATTCTAGATATGAAATGCTCTGCAAAAACTCAAAATAATAATAAAAGCGTTCTACTTTCTATGACTACGGAGACTACATTAAGCATCTTAAGCATAGCAGTGCCACTGAAGTCCTAGGCAATGGAAAATAAGACAAAATTATGTCAGTGTTTCAAAACAGGTTAAACTTCCAAACTCTACATATTCATTTCCCTACATATCAAGAAAAGGCAATGAAGACTAATCATACAAAAAGGGTGAAGAACACAGGTTACAGAAAAAGAAGTGTTGTGCAAAAAAGGTGATTCGTAAAGTTTGAAACAATACACTTAAAAAACTGTGTTTATTAATCATGTTGAGCAGACTTTCAAAGTATTTATATGATATCCGCAAAATTCTGTTGAATCTGAACAGGAACAGTAAATAATATATTACATGATAATGAGCTCTATCATATATAGTATTTTCTTGTGATAACGATTGTGTTAATGAAAAACATATCTGTCAAGTTTTCAAAAATAGGAAAATGACAAAAAAAGAAGAAAGGGAAAATTAGATTTTAAAATCTAAAGTCTTAAACAAGGAAGAAAACTTTAAATTAGTTATTATAAAACCATAGAGCACTTGCATAGAGAGGCAAAACTACTTCTAGGTTACTAAGGTATATACTATGCACTTGCTACTGCAAAAGCATCACCATGGTAACACATATAACCAACCTGTCAGGTGCCCCTGGGCATCTCCTTGCGATGATCTTGAGTTGCTGCGTTCTGAATGTCCAGGGCTGCTCAAAGCCGAACTCCATCGCCGTGATGACATGTTTTTGTCCCACCCACCAGCCTCTCGCCGACTGGACTTGCTATTGGCTCGTGGGAGATACTGGTATGTCTCGCGGAGAAAGGTCGTGATCTCGAGCAATAGCTGGCAGGATATCATCTTCAGGGCAAACGGTGTGTCTGACCCCGTTGGGTTCACTGTGGCTACATTGGTGAAGAATGGGAAATATGAGAGAAATGTTTGCAGCATTAGGAGAACACAATACATACCGCACAGTAGTCTCCCTCTGTAGCAACATCGTAGCTTCACCAAATAACTGTGTCCTCGTTAGAGACATGTCCATTGGTGACAGAGAGCATCAAATGCATCCACGCCACTGTACTTACTGACAAGTCTTTGCATCCTCTCTAGACAGAATGTCCCTCTCTAGGGAGGATACACATGTACATATCACAATGTATCATGCAGACACTTCCACACACTGTAATATTTGTTATCCAAGGATTCAATATTTTAACATAAACTGTACAGACCTCCTATGTATACAACTGACAGTTACATGTACTTTAAGAATTATTCAACCATTGGGGCAAATTTATAAGGGCTCTACTACTTAACGTGTACTGCCTTGTTATATACTGACTAGGCATACTTCCCTTTGCAGTCATGATGAGTATACATGACAGAAACATTTTATGAAATGTACAAAGTTAAGAACTCCAGAAATGCACTTAGGTGTCATGATTATCTTGGCAACCATTTTGCCTACTGCCTATTGCACACAAAGAAATTTGGGGCTTACAAAATTTGTTTTGCAAAACCGATATCCAAGGTCCCAATTTAGTGTGGTCTCTGAGCCAGTCTGAGAAGCAGTGTACCACAGCTATAGATAGTATGACATACCTTCATCTAGAAAATCCTCTTCATCATCTTCACTGCGCAGTTCCTTCTTCTTGGTTTCCTCCTTGATGTTGTGGACCATGGCGTACTTGTCTTCCACTTCTTCCTCCAGAATGTCATGGAGACGGTTCGCCAGAGCCTGCAGACAAGAATAACAGGAGGCGCATGTGCTTTTAATAATCTGCTCAACCACTTGAGACCATGTTAGGTTTATGCCCAAGGACCTTGTAGCTGAGGGGAATAATACTAATTTTGATATTCGGATGTCAAAATCACCTTCAATTTGGTTTGACAAAGATGGTTCACAGGAGCCATGCAGAAACAGTAGCAATTAAAACAAATATTTTGTTATTATTAATTTGTCTTGCCCCGAGTTGAGCTGAAAGGATGTTATAAAGAAAACATGTTTGAAATTGTTTAATATTGTTTCCTATGTACCTCGAGTATGAGTAAAATTTATTATAATTGTAACACTGCTACATTTGGTTGAGTATGTTGAGGATTCATCTCCATTTCTGGCTATTTAACATGTTTAAGACCACCTGCTATTTAAGACCACCACCAAGCAGATTCCCAATTCACAGACATGTAGTTTGAATATGCATGTCACTTAATATCTTTCCAAGCTTAAGATAGTAATTTAAAGATATTTATGTTGTTACTACTGACTACCAGTACACATACAGTGACACCTGACCTTAAAACTACCCCCCAAGACATAAGACCTCCCCATAATTAGGACCACCTGCTGGACAACCAAAAGGTACAAACCAGTGCTATATTGTGTCAGAAAACCATCTGAGAATTAAAATTTAGTAAGTAGTCCAAAATTCAGAGTTTCACTATATTGATCCAAAAACTCTAAAGACAAAAACTAAAAAAGCTCTAGCTTTAAAGACCGGCATGGTACATACCTCCCCCCACTGGTGAAACATACGGCCAGCCGCTCTCTGCAGTATCAAGGTTCTACGGTAACCTGAGGTCTGGCCGCGACTGTGAAGTCCTGTCTGGCGGAATCCCGGCAGGTTTAGTTTCATCCAGTTCGGCCAGTCGTGACGGTTACAACGGTTGACAAAGAGTGCGCACTCAAGGAGAAGAGCTGCTCGACCAACCACCGGTGCTTCCTATATAATCAAACACATACATGTAGCAGTACCATGTTTATGTGTATATTACCATTATACTTCATACATGTATATGACTTAAACATAAAACAAGAGGTCCAAGGACCTTGGCGCTCTGCTTGACAGCTGCAGTTGGGATGACAGTGGCAATTTTCTGCAGACTTGTATCAAAAACTCACTGCTGCAGACAAAATCAA
>JAAUYG010196978.1_pt1 | contig 13434 bp, 9 predicted proteins | sample 7278091 | NCBI WGS metagenome assembly JAAUYG01 (sample SAMN14350201, study PRJNA611818) | marine sediment metagenome | isolation source: surface marine sediment (0.6m) | place: French Polynesia: Moorea | collected 2018-08
AGCTGAGACCCGCCCTATGTAGAGTTTGGCCTATCATGGGCTGTGGGGTAGGTGTCAGACACAAATTGCGATCCGGCCGGATATTCGGCTAGCTGGTAGCCCGTCTTTAAAGGTATACAAATAAAAAAAAATTCCATAGGGTAAACATGATAAATATTATTTTTACCAACACTATATTTTGTTAATTAGTTTGACCACACAAATTCTGAGCAGTTTTCTTCATGATTTACAACAGAAAAGGGAAAAAAAGCAACAAAACCAACCATGTTTGATCAACACTCAAAGGTAACATTACAAGCACTTAACTTTCTTCTCGATCCCAAATTGTACATAACAAGTGGACAACTGCCAAACACCGTTTTGAACATATTGCATGTTCTTCTGGCAGACCGAGTACAGACTGAAAAATATCACACAAGACTATCACATTTGCCTTTCACATGGAGGAATATGCACAAGAACAATTCTAGCTACTAACGCATTAAATTGTGTGCACAAAGCTCATGAGTACGAATTGTCTCTACCCTAATTATCTAAAACAAAATAGCTGCTATGAAAAGGGTCTGGGCTATGTTAACACAAGCTAATGAGGACCCTTTCTTGAAATGACATTTCTAAGAGGTTAATCTACCCAAAGCAGTCATACCACAGGCACCATTTTTAAGAAAACAAAGGAACAAAAACTTGATCAACTAAAGATTTTAAGCACATGCAATGTACAAAGTAATGCTGCGGCCTTTTTAAGCTTAACACAAACTGAGTGAAATGCATCAGAGAGAAATGCTATGGTTTCTTCAGCTTGTGGCAGTCCCGTTGTAAATGTGCTAGCTCCACCACTGGACTAGCCACGAAAGGCGGTGTGCCTTGCATCTTCTGAAGCCTTGGAGATCGGCGAGGCGAAGTCATCAGGAAGGACTTGAATGCATGCTGGGCGGACGCACTTACCAGACTAAAAATAAAATTTTGCATACAGTGTGAATTAGTTCTCCATTGGTGCTTCATAAAAATGTGACATGACCATATATATTAAAAGAAGCTGTGATTCAAAGTTGATATTACCTTCTGAATTTTCTTAAAAAAGTTAAAAGCAGTAACTATATCTCTCTTAGCCATCCCAGTAAAACTCTGATCACGTCAATATACAGAAAGTAAAAGCTAACGTTTAAATCACAGAAAATCCAGTTAATTCGTATAATTTACTGGTGTTACGCAATGAAATAGCTAATTGCTGTTGCGAAACAATCTGCAAACTTGCACTATACCTACGAAACAAACTTACACTATACTTACATACATTTGTATTTCAAACAATAAAACAAAGCAATCAAGCTTAACAGATCACCTGTCGCGGAATGTAGTAGGTTTCCCTCCATCGGTACAAGTCCTGGGCTTTATGAAGCGTGGACTACGTCTTGGACTGGAGAGTTTCGGTGGGCCACATCCGGATGGACTGAAGTGACTATTGCAAAGAATAACGGCATACGTGACACAAATCATCTTCAAATCTCGATATCATGAACTTAGCAGTTCACACTTCAATTTTACATCACTGACTGGGACAAGTTGCACCGTTATATGACATATATCACTTTAAGAAGTGCACCATTAATCTTTTTACATGAAATAGCCAAGTTCATTGCTTATAAGACGAGAAATATTTTCCTTGCATTGCAAAAGCAGGAATGGCAAACTCTAGGGAAACAGTGGACTGTTTGTTTACATAAACTGGGTGTATTCGCATTAAGACTTCCAGAATGTCACCAAAATTTTATTTGCATCACCTTTTTGATTTACTCTTACTAAAGATGTACATGAACCTAAAGCACTATTCTATCACTCTATTCATCTGTATGCAATCACACAGTTAAAAATACAAAAAAAAAGCCAGGAAGTTTTTACCATGCTTACCAGCCTACAGTCAGTTTAGTAAACAACCACAAGCATAGAAAAGCGGCTCCTACTCTCCCAATACCATCTATTTTGTGTTTACAATCAGCTGTGAACTTCAGAGATTTCACAAGGAAACAGGGATAGGAATTTTTTTTTACCTCCTTTCCGTGGCCTCTGCACATGGTGAAACCTTCCATGTTATCCTGGGGTGATGTGGCCTGGCAGGCATAATGTTCAAGTCTGGCTTCGAGTTACCATCGGATGATGAAGTCTTGCGCCAGAGGGTCAACCCTATATAAACATAATGTTGAAAGAAACATGTTACATCTATAGATTAAACGCTGACTCTAGTCAAAAGGCTACTGAAGTGATGTCCTTTTTTTAAAAACAATATAAATCCCTGATCTATTTCCAATTCAAAAGTCTCGACAATTATAAACGTTACAAGAAAAACATATCTGAATATCGGTAACTCACAAGTATTAAAACACCAATGCCTTACATCTACGTACAGGAACTTCAGGCCTTCAACATGTTCAACTTGCTGCAGAAAAAAGTAGGGTGCATGAATGAAAATGTGTTCACAGGTAGTAAGGCAGGGCTGCACGTCACTTTCAAAATGCTTACCTGGGGCAGCAACAAACCACTTTGCTGGACCAAACTAAAGTATGCATTTCAAAAGGGAAAGAATGAATCTCTGAACAGCACGGAAATACCCTAAAATTCTTACAGACCCATCAATCAATACATTTGTATTGTCATGATTGTGTCATTCCACAACCGTTCTCATGGTGCAGACTGCAAAGACAGCTACAAAGAGCCTTAGAAAAATTATGTTTTGACAAAGGTATATCTGGAGTAATAAATGCAACAACAGAGGCCCCTCTGGATGGACGACTCCCAGTAAGTTCTACTAGCCACATATATAATTTCTATGTTACTCTAGGCAGTTGAACCACTGGATACGTAGAGCCCTGTGTAGTACTAGAGCTACGATAATCGATGCACAACTGTTTTAAATTTCTTTCTTTAATTTCTTTTTTTTTTTTTTGTTTTTTTGGAATTTCACCAAAAAAAGCATATCTGAGGTACTATACTTGCAATGAGATGTATATCAGCCAACTATCTTTATCAGACTGACCATTGACAAATTTGCAAATACAAATTCATCTGTCATAATCCCAACCATCGCAAGATGAGACACCTGGGTGGCCTCTTAAACCTTTTTTCCCGCAGCACAAATATGCATAAACTGACTAGACATTAAACAGGTAGTATTATTATATACCTGAAAAATCTCCCTATACTTTACCACTGAAACGATCGTGCAGTAAATTTCTATATTGAACGTTGAACTTTGCATACTGCACTCTGACCCCAACCCAGATTCTCAGCCAATAGCAAAGGCGCCTGTGCTTTATGTTTATGTAATTCCATTGTTTGTTTTGGCTGCGGCACCAAGGTCCCGGGCCATTGCTCTATGGCCTGCAGGCATGAAAGAAAAACATTGGGCGCAATGCCATGCCAAAATGGCTGTTTCTTGTGTAAAACGGGACTTAATATCACGTATAGTGTTCTAAAAGTGAAGTCGCAGGTAGCCTGCGCCAGTGATTTGGCCATACCACATTTAATCCTAGAACCCGTGCAATAACCCTTAATTATACATGTATGTTTATGTACAATGGTTCAACTTCAAAGCCTGTGGGTGTTGATATTTTTTTACTTCAAACTGTAGAAATGTACCTATAAGAACGTTACAGGCCCACCGACCAGTAGTTGCAAGAAGGAAAAGAAGCCAAATGAATATGCAGATAAGGCTGATGAATATGCAGAGAAGCTTCTCACATGAGTTTGCAGTTGACGATTTATCTATGTTGACGCCCGTAGAATCGGAGAGAACACTCTGTGTGGCAGAGGACGGCAATTTCACCCCAACGATGGGACGTCTTTTCGTGGAGGCATGAGCAGCTTTTCGTGTTCTGGTAAACAGGACAACAAGATGGTTATAAAAGCATGTTAATTTGGAACAATAACACAACTTGTACTTTTATCAAATGCTGATTATACATTATATTTTGAAAGGTCCTGGACACAATTATAGCGGCTATGGTGGTATATAAATTCAGTGTCAACATAATAATAATAGTAATAATAATAATAATAATAATAATAATAATAATAATAATAATAATAATAATAATAATAATAATAACTTGTAAGGTGGATGAAACACAAACACAAGGATTTGCTGACTATCTGCAACGTGCGTTAAACTGCAATGTGTGAAAGGGAATACTCCCATTGTATGTGTCTAAAAGTAAGCCAGTAAGAAATATGACACCCCCTGTTAATATATACAACACTGACATTATTTTCAAACACTGAACAGAATACTCATTATGTCAAATGGCACACAAGCAAACAAACCTGTAATGTTGGGACATCTTCCCTAATCGAGCCGGAGCAAAAAAATTGACAACTCGATTCAGCAGCGAATCTTTTTCATCTTCTACAAAGGAACCACAGAAAGAAAATTTTGTAATTGGGCATTACAAAATTCGTTTGTGCACTTGCTATCAAGAAAATTAATTTTTCCTTATTATGTAAAAAATATTAAAATATCCATGAAAAGGAATTTTCAATACTGTTACAATAGTTCAATATAGCTAAAACTACACTGATTATGACTCCGGTGAGTCTGTATATTCCTATTACTAGATCCCAGATAATAACTGAATATGCTAAACCAATCCCTCCAGGATTGCGCAATTCTGCAATCGCGGAATTTAGCACGGAATTTTAACTTGAGCGTGGCAGCATGGAAATGCCCGATTTGGCACAGAAAAATCATGGAAAAGTAGACTTTCCATGGCATTCAGAAAAATTTTCCATTTTCGGAGTGCACAATATCCATTCTTGAGCATGCAGAATTCGGTGCCATCTGTTTTGAGCACCATTGCAGTTTTTCAGTGCAAAACTTGCATTATCTGAGCACAGACTTTCGATCTTTTAGCATGGTATTTGCATTTTCTCAGCGCAGAAATCTGGGTGGTCTATTTAAAGCATTTTTTTTAGTGCAAAATTGATCTTCTGAGCACAGAATTTCTATTTTTGAGCACAGAATTTTGATTTTTTTATTGCGGAATTCTCATTTTCTGAGCGTGGAATTTCCATTTTCGTAGTGCGGAATTCTGGAGGGTCTGCTACATATGTATACTGACTTGAATCATCGACCAAAAAACCAACTCCTTCACCTAAAGGTGACCATCAAGCAATAAGCAAATGTCGGCACCCCTCCTTATGGGCAAACCCGACACCCCTGCAATCAATGCTGCTGCAATAATGATAGGGATGTCAGGTTCGCTTGTTTAGCGAAAGTCTTTTCTCGCATTGGCCGCAGGGGAAACCCAAGGGTTGGTTTGGTCAGAAATCAACTGAACACAAATTAATTATTATCCGAGATCATAACCAATAGCCAATACAAACAAAGAAGGCTTTATTGCTGATTTGTTCCACCCTAACCTGGGTCTGTCTTGGCTCTTTTCCTTCGATCCTTCTCGCCTGTAAACTCGAAGATTCTGCCATTTTCAGATCCATTTTCCACGTCTCCATTGTCCCTCTGTCTCTTCCCCAGGTGCGGGATTACCTTCTCCTCTTCCACCACCGACAGCAAACTATCAACTTCCCAATCTTCAATCGTCACGTTCCAAATCACCGGCAGGAGAGTCTTATAGCGGACGCTTGATAGGCAAAAGAGAATTTTAGTCCACAAATAAAAATATTTTAAAGTTTTGAGTTCATCCGTCGGCTGTGGGGGAAAAACATGGGGGACGTTTTTTATTCGATTGTAGTGGGTTCCAATCGTTTTTAAACCGTTTTCTTCAGGTGATATGTCCGGTAATCACCTTTGGCTGGCTGTTAGCAGTTCTCCATGAGAAGCTGCATTTAGCTATGAAATTGATCGAGCATAGTTATAAGCAGTAAAAATATTTTAACGGGTACATAAAAATTGTCTCCCCACGTTAAACACCGAACAGCAGTGTTTTACCGATCAAAGCAATTCTTAAGAACAATCATCAACAACAAAATTCAAGTAAAACACAAATTACCGGAATCACTCTGTGCGTGTCGTGGCCAACTAAATTGGCTCAAGCAGCATGAGGCAATCAATAGTAAATATAATATACAGTAACAAATTTCACATTATCATAAATTATTCAATGGAGTTTTCCTGGCAAATACACTTACACACAATCTGGTAGTCTCAGTAATGTCGGTAGCAACTTGGTGATATCGCTAACCTTCAGCAGCTGTTCTTCCAGCTGGGTTATAATAGCCAGCGCCACTTTGAATATGACCTTATGACCTATATAAATAAAACCAGATACATGCATATATGCGTGAGAAAATATCAACTCAATACATGTATACTGAGAAGAGAAACAAGACATTGTACATCTGTTCTATATGTACCATGAAGTCAAAAATACTGAAAATGTGAAATTTAAAATTAAATTTATAAATTATGATTCCATATTAAATTTCTCAGATTTTTCTCTATGGAGTTCTTGGTGGAATGCACTACAGTGGTAGCTTAAGATTATACACAAGAATCGATACCTTCTAGTACAAACAGATCCCAGATGCCTAGCACAGTGTCCCATGACCGCAGGGAAGTATACAGGCACATAAACCAAGGAGTTGTGTACATCAGGGGGCTCACTCCCAATTTGTCCTGTGGATGGGTAACAAAAATTTATCTGACCAATCATATGTACAATATGGCAATTAAATAAATCAGCACAAAATATTCCAAATCTTGGCAGTTTTAAGAACTGTGTTTCTCCTAAAATTACTAGTACATGTACTACTAGGCATTATGCTGGTTAACCTGCATTTTGGGAATATCCAAATTAATTAATATTTTTTTTATCTGAGAAAGCAATTGAAAAAAGAAGTACAACTGTGACAGCAGATGCAGGATACAATAAATTATCCAAACCAAGGGAATATAGTTTATATGTACAACATATTGTTCAGTACTACATATATGACTTTACCAAATGTGTGTTCAGTTGTGGCAAGCGCCTTTTCAGCAGCTGTTGAAATGCCTCTGCATGCTGCTGAACCCTGAAAACAGCATAACACCTATCATATTTAGAATTCTACCCTGATGAAATACAGATCACATCCTGTAAATATCGCACTGCGGCCGCCCTGGACCAGCCCATCAGTAAACCCTCTGCTAATTTACCATTAGAGGAGACTTAATATTGTTCATTTCACTAAATACAACTATTTGGAAGCAACCAAAGTTTGCTGCATAAGAAACATGGACCATTAAAATTTAGTGGTCACCTAAATTATACATGACGATTATGCGGCTAATCAACATATCATATCAGATTATTTCAAAAGCGCTTGTTTCACAATTAATTTCCTACCGGTCGTACACGTATATTATTACCACGCAGTCGATACCTGAGGACGCTTTTAAAACTGGCTTAAGCATGGAAAACATCGTGGTTTCAAAGTGACCAGTTTATGTAAGTTCATTTCCAAATTTCATGTAAAGAATTTTCTGCAAATTGCCCTCCTGAGCTACAAGTCTAGGGACTCCAACCTGATCATGTGATTACTGAAGTATCCCTGAAGATATTTCTGTCTCTCCATAATTGAGACCAGGCACCAGAAGGCATCCTCCTCCTCCATTGTAGCAGCAGCATGGCTGCCAGGGACGACATACCTGGCGGTTAGATAAAAAAGAGCTTAGTTTGGCAAGTTTTCGTCGACTTTTACGACAGTTGCCCCTGCAATTTAAGACCCCTTCATTTAAAGAAATCCCATATTTAAAGACTGACCATGACTTACATGTTTTTGATATAAACACGATAAACAACCCTGCATTTTAATTTAAGAGAGCATATTGCTGGCTGAATGAGTGCTCTTAAAATGCAGGAACCACTGTACATGTATATATTATTTATAAAGTCATGGTAATTGTCCCATTTTACCACCTGGAGCACATGATTGGCTAAGCTGTAAACGATATTTCTTTAGATCTGTAGCACATGGGTACAAACATGTAAAATGTAACCGGTAACAATTTTCCAAAGACCAACGAAACATATATCACCTTGACAGTATTCCACAGCCTTGTTGAAGCGAGAGTAGGCCGCCAGCAAACGGAACAGCTTAGCCTTGCCCTCTAGAGCTACAGCCTCCACACCCATAAACATTCGGTGTGTCGGAAATGTCCGATCTGAGGGTCAAATAGGAAAAGATGGCATAATGCACTACAGCAGTTCAAAATCTTAACTCTGCAATGACAGTAAAAAAAACAAAAAATTTCTCTGATCCATACTTACAGTGACTCCCCAATAGATGATTTGCTTACTTTTTAATTAAATTCAAGGTACATGTACATCCATCTTACAATCCTTGGATCTATGCACCGTGTAGTCAAGTGATTCACTTTATTCTACATAAGAATGAGAAACCAAAAATTCAAAAATGTGTACTACATGATCAATTCTACATTATTTCACAATCCCCCTCTTGAAATGCTTAGAAGATAAGAGACACTCTTTTGAAAGACAGCCCCTCTGGACAGGACACCGACCTTGGCAGCAAGTACTGTGAATGCATTTCAAGCTCCCTGACCATAGCAAAGGGCACTTCTCTAATAAGAGCATGATTCACTGGTGGTACGGGTGTCCATATTGATGGGAGGCAGGGGGAGACTATTGTATACCTAAATCCAATAAAATATGGCGCAGGGCATCCAAGCTGATGTGGCCGTATTTTAAGCAATATTGTTTTCTTTCTTCAATTTCCGACAGAAAGGCAACGGTATCCCCGGTGATGTACTCGCTGATTCCCAGGTCGACCAACTGCTCTCTGACTGCCTGTACCTCTGTCTGCAACACACAGAGGAAAGAAGAGGACCAAGAACATTAACTTCATTTGCTGCTACCAAGACACGATCTGCCTTCTCTGACCTTCTTCAGGGAGAATGATGCCCGAAGAGGATTTGTGCAGCGCTTGCATCTTCACATTTGTCATGTTCGTGGGGATGCATTTTTCAAGTGACCAATTTATGATTCCAAAACATATTGAAATTCTGCGCTAATATCTGGCAATAATTAATTCAGGGCTTGAAAGTAATAATGTCCGACTGTCACAGTCACGACAAAAAATTTGGGATGACTGAAATTTGGAGACAGGATGTAATTGGGATGCTCCCAAGGCCAGCAAGAAACACGGATGTGTCCTTATATTGTCATAATGTAGCAACAGTCAGGTCTTAACTATTACAGTGCTGCCCACAGTGCTGCAGATTAGCCTGCAAACATTGCTTACTGTACATAAACACATTGTTTTTAGTTTCAGAAATCATCTACAATACAACAATCAACTAACACAATGCAGCTCCCAAAAAGTTTTCGCCCACAAAGCCACTGGCCGTATGGCGGAATACAGCGGTACGCTGCAAACAGTGTCACATGACCGGCAGCCAGCCAGATAATAGTCGCAAAAGCAAGCAAACACTTTTGCCTCGTTGTCTAAAGTTTTCAGAAATGTATCTTCTAAAAAACCAAAACAAAATATTTTGAGCTCACTTCAAAGCAATAAAAGCAAAAAATTGGTCAAGTACAAAGTGCTCATCTGCAGTTCTGCACTATAATTTCAGGACTAATGATATTAAGATTGTTGTATGTACCTGATATGTTATTTTCGTTGTACTGCGCAGTGTATGAGCATCAAGCAACTGTTGCCACAGCGAGGCCCGACATTGCTGTGGCACGCCTCTCTGTATAAATGAGTTCAACTGGAACAGAAACGGAGGCAGCATGAAATTATATCATCTAACTGGTTTGCTTGATGCTAAATTTGCTGTTAAAACAGAGCTAGAAATCCCGACGCGTCCAACCTAAAACATCTAATTTAAATAACGTAACTCACATGCTAAGTGTCATATTTCATTCTTGGTATGTTTTCCTACTTATCATGCTTATGCCCATTTTCAGCACACAGAAAGAAATTCACAGATAAATAACTGCAAGGAATCCAAGTTTAGTCTTCAACAAAAAACTTGAAGCTCTCAGTATAAGATAGCAAAGATGCAGAACACAAATGATTATCATTTAAGACAGCGGAGCTCACCTTTGACAGTTTTTGGCATTTGATATTCTTTAGATCCTTGAGAAGATTGCCCCAAGCTACAAGCTCATCAGCTGTCCAGATTTTGCGACTAGAACAGATTATAAAGACATGACGACTACAATGATGAAATTCAATCTATTCGCACAATGACCAAGAAAAATATTCACCCAAGTGACCCAACCACTAAGAGCAATAAGTCCATGAAAACACCTCCAAACTGAAATTAGTGTCATCATTAGACAGAAGGATGACAATAGCAGCAATATCTAAAGAAATACAAGACCATTGAGAAGAACTGACTGAGAAAAAACATTAGACTCTGTCTTCTAGTAATAAAGGATGATCAACATTCAACAGTACATTGTAAACTGCACAATTTTTGCAAAAGAAGTGTGCTCAAAGGATAGCACTTGACTTGACAGTCTAAATTTAGAAACTAAGAGCAAGTCCTATCATAGGTAGCAATATACAAACAAAGTCTGTGGAATTGCATAGGCTTTGTTGCAGATACATACGCTGTATAATGGTGATGGCGTTCAGAATCAACATTGGCAGCCTTGTTGAAAATCGCAAACCCATATCGGTCATAGCCAGTAATGTAACCGGAGCCATATTCATGACCCTCCATCCTGATAAACACCTATAACTACCGGTAGTCACTTCAGGACATCACATTAGCTTACCTGTAAAAGAGCATTTGTTAAATATCACTTACAGTATCCAAGCCCGGGGTATCCAAGTACTTACAGAAAGTAAATGTGACCATCGCAGGCATCCTCTTATGGTGAGTGTAAATATTGCTAACAAATGCAAATGATTCTAGGCACTCAATCCATACCTACCATGATCATGATGATGACATGACCAATTAAACATTATATTACCTCTACTAGTACTGCTGCGATTATCATGATTAATGTACAGTGGTAAGATATATTATGTTGCATACAGCTTACAAATAAATGCCAGCACTTAGTGTATGATCTACATCTACAAATACATACCATATTACCATAATCCCCCTTCTATGTAAGATAGGGAGTCAGTTTTTGTGCTTGAAAAGCCACTAGTATTGTCAATGTTGAGAGTAGAAGGTGATCGAACATGTCGAAGGTCATCGGAAATATAGATATTAAAATTCTCGCTGTTTGTAACTAGTAGTAGGCTGAGGAAAATTTATTATGAACTCCATGTGGGCAATTATTTCTGGAAATTTTGTTTATCAAAAAACAAAGACCGAGTGGGGGCATTCAAGGTTGATACTTTGTAGTAGGCAGAATACATAGGGGGCTGATGTAGAATCACAAGAAATGAGACTCCAAGTGTCTATGGATGATACTAGCAGACTACCCGGAAAACCTGACACATTATGATGAAGGTGTAAACATTTATCCATATGACTTGTGGAGCCAGGTTTTTTTCGGCCGATGGTGATACTGAATATACCGGTACTTATTGGCCTTTTTATAAAAACTTGAAACGGGGTAGCTTAACAACTCCACCAGGCATGTATTGATCCGCTGTGCAGTGCTTGATACCAAAATAATGCCTGATACTCGTAGCTGTCAAGACTGTGTTTTATGTGGCACTCCCTAGCGACCAGTTGTCATCGAAGATTAAAAGCCGTCCTGCTATAAGAAAGACTGCTGGATCAATTTATTCTTCGCATAGCAACAGACAAAAAAAGAAAGAAAAGTTGTGGCAAACATATTTCAGTCACAAAACTACAAGTTCAGTACAGCTACAAATACGTTTGACACACATGTAGTTTTAATTAATTCTATGCAACAGTGCAGTACTTGTTCCAGTTCATGAGTTCTGCCTTCTGGACAGAACATTGTCATTTACTAGTACTAGTGTAGTAGTGTTTACGCCCCACCCCCCTCCCCCAAATCGGGGGAGCAAAACAGTTTGGTGTTGCATGATTACCAGGCACTGTGTGGAGCGAATGCATGTTAGGTGACGTCACAGTGGCTGTTATGATAGGGGAGGTGGGCGCTAGAAGGGAGGGGGGGGTGGCATTGGCGATAATTAGGAACACTGATAAGTATGTTAAATGCATAAGGTATCCTTAAAACTTTGACATGATAATATCTGGAGGATAATTAAGTAATTAAAGCTGTATTGTCATTTTCCTAAATAACTGTTTACAAGAGTTTTATTTCAGGACAGATGGAATCCACTACCTTTACTTTTTAACTTTACCGCCATACATTAAACTAGAAATCTCTCCACGAACAAAAATACAGTAGACTGCTCCACTGCCCTCTTCCGGTCTGCGCCAAGAGGCTCTCGTGCCGTGTGCCGAGTGAGCGGTGGAACAGTCTAAAAAAATACAGTTCTTCTGAATAAAATAAATAAATAAATAAATAACTCTGTACGGGCGAACAATCCGTGAGGTACAAGACTTTCACATCCCGATATCTCTGTAATATGCAGTCGTTCCATGTGTCAGTCCCGGGGTGGCAGTCTCATATACTGACTTCATAAATGGTATTTTTTAATTAAATAACTTCTTACATATTTCTTCTAAAACGTTGCCCCCAGGATGTTGCCATACATTTGTTGACGACTGGCCATGTGTATTTGTTCATTATGATGGTCAACCTTTAACCCTTGTTACAAGAAACTGTACATGTTAAGGGCTCTACATGGGTCCAAATAATGTATGCTATGTCGCACGTCACTTTTTATTTTTACCCTATGTCACCATGTCACTTTTATGAGACCTTGACGTCACTTTCTACAGTTTTTATAAAAGCCCACATAGGACTTATACAACTTTTAAAGTGGCAGCATCGCACTTCGTTTTTTACCCATGTGGAGCCCTATGTTAACTTTGTACATGTTAAGTATGCTTTCAAATAGGCTAGAAACACAGCTAGCAAGCTTATTGGATATGCTGCCTACCAAGAATGCAAAAGGAATAGGCATGACTTCCATGAAAACGCAAATTATTTACTAACACAAAATGGATTAGGTCAAATAACATCGAGCACTCAAATGTTAAATATAAAACAAGTAAAGAAGATAGTAAAGCAGTGTCTCTCAGATCAATGTCGACAAAACATAAATAGTAGAATTGAGGAGGAAGATAGATTCATAACGCTAAGAAAGTGCATAAACAACACTAGTAATACAGACAACGTATAATTGTCTGTATCACTAGTAATACCGACAACAAGTCTTTGGTATATAGGCGATGGACTTCCATCGCCTATATACCAAAGACTTATATGTTTTGTATCTATTTCTGATATTCTTAGGTTACAGCTTTAAGCTAAGGTGGATGTTCCACATATTGTACGGATCTGGTAATTATACTGTTTGTCAACATAACATGTTACATGTACAATTTGGAAAATAAACAACAACAAC
>JAAUYG010102880.1_pt1 | contig 13433 bp, 4 predicted proteins | sample 7278091 | NCBI WGS metagenome assembly JAAUYG01 (sample SAMN14350201, study PRJNA611818) | marine sediment metagenome | isolation source: surface marine sediment (0.6m) | place: French Polynesia: Moorea | collected 2018-08
AGCAGAGCTCATGAAATCGAAATTCGTCCGTCGTCCAGCTTTTTGCCTCCCATAGGGTCCCATGTTAACGAAAACGAAAAAAATTCCTAAAAGAACAAAGAAATGTTTTTTTTTAAAAATGAAAAAAAAAAAACGTCTGGGCATATGGTCCAGGGGAAGGCACAACTAAATTTTGAAAAAAATCCATGCAGTAACTTCAGAGATAATCGCTACCACAAACGGACAACGGACGACGGACTAATTTCGATTTCATGAGCTCTGCCGACATAGTCAAATAGAGACAAAAATGATTCATGTCCTACACCGATAATTGCCGATTGTATTGACAAGATTGGCAAGGCTAAGTATGCGACAAAGTTTGATATGGTCAAAGGTTTTTTGTGGATTCATTTCTCAGAAAAGGGCTAAGTCACACCTGATGCTTTTGTCACACCTGATGGTTTATGCAGATGTACCATCATGTTTTTGGGAATGAAAATGTTCCAAGTATCTTCCAAAGGTTGATGAATTACAGGAAACATGTTTTAGCAGATTATGTTATTTACATTGATGATGTTGCCATATACATCGATACCTAGATGCAGCACTTGGTTTGTTAACTTTGGCCAGCATCTTCCTTTTTTTTTAACAACCCGCTGATGTGGATATCAAATCGTCCTTCCCTAACCGTTGCTTTTCGCTTCTCGATTCAGGTGTTAAAACTGTGGTGGAACTGAATCAATACTTAGCTCTCTGCACACTAACGGAGCAGCCGTCACAGCATTTGCCAGCCTGCCACTATCCCAGCACAGCTGCCGGCCACTTTCCAAAAAAGACAAGCCGCTGTGTGCTTGTGACTGTGTAGCATCTCCTCTCCATCCCTGGGACGGGCTGGCCGTGTTCAGGCGACAGCTAAAATCTCCTAGTAAGAGGACAGCCATAACGTCGCATGTCACTGGGTACATTTCCGGACAATTAATGAGTCAGATCTGTGTCCCGAAGATACTACTTTGTAGTGGGAAATTGTAGCCCGAGTTTAATCTACGCCATTGAGGGGCGCCACTACACAACTCGCTCGTTGTTTGAAGCGAGCCGGGCTGGGAAGCTATCGGGAGTGTCAGTGGAAATTATTTCTCGTACAAGTCAGCTAAACTAGCCGAAGAGCGGTGGCAATTCTAGACTGGGGCACAGTAATCCGTACAGACTGATATAACCCGTAACCTACTCCTAGTCGGGACTTTATTACAGCTACCGCCTATCTCGGCGGAGGGGCGGCTCTGGACAGCATATGGAATATAAAGATCAGCCAAGGACGTGACTTTTTATTCAAAACGAAAGAAAACCCCATGTAGCGGCGAGATAGCATACGGCCTGGAAATTCGGATGCCACTATAACTGCCAGAGGGACATTTAGTGCGGATTAACATCTGTGAGGGGCTCTAAACTACACGTGTCCGAAATTTCGTCGTTGTTGAGGCAGCACATGGCCGAACGCATATTGCTAAATCCTGTTGATATGAACATAATGAACTTCAGCAACAACAGCGAGGCGCAGGCGGATGTGACGTCAACTGTGATAACAGCAACAGACGACCGGAACGCCAGTCAACCGGCTTACGTGAACGTGAGCAGGAACTTCATGTTCTACAGTTTCTCGTTCATCATTCCGTTCGGGCTGATCTGTAACACCTTGTCCATCTTCGTGTTCATGAGCCGGTCTTTGCGGTCACGGGCGGCCAGCTGGTACCTGGCCGCCCTGGCGTTATCAGATGACATGGCGCTGCTCTCAGGAATGGTCGACCACTGGCTGAAAGACTCGCGCATAGGCCTGCCAATTATCAAGAACTCGAACGTGGTCTGTATCATCAACACGCACATTTCCTACACCAGCCGGGTGCTCTCCGCCTGGCTTGTGACGTCATTCACGGTGGAACGCTTCATCGGACTTACGTTTCCCCTCAAACGGGCTGCGCTGAGCACCAGCACGCATGTGCGGCGTTTGATCCTAGGGGAGTTCATTATCTGTTGCGTCATCACGTCGTTCACGCTGTTTACCATTGGTGTGGATGACATGTCATATGGGAAGGAGTGTGACGTACTTCCTGACAGAGCTCACGTCTATTCTGTGTTTAACACGCTGTTTCTGATCTTCGGGTCTGTCATCATGCCGATCCTCATCATCTTCACACTCAACATGTTCATCCTGTACAAGATTTACCAGCGGAAGGTCCTCTTCACGCCTAAGAACATTCATTTTGGAGGGATGCAACGCGAGAATCACAGCAAGGTCAGTAGGAAAATTAACATCGCCACGCTGTTGTTAGTGGTGTCCATCACGTTTGTGATCCTGAACGCGCCGTACTGTGTGTGCTGGATCGTCGTCTACTTCCAGCACGTCAGGCTAGGCTGGGAAGACACCAGTAGCGAGGTCAAGTGGCATCTGTTTGCCGCCAAGTACTTCATTACAGTTCCCTATTACCTCAACTACAGCATCAACTTTGCACTGTACAGTCTCTGCGCGCGCGGGTTCCGTGTGGCGGTGATGCGTATGTTTTGCTGCCACACCAACTGTTGTTGGTTCTTTCACAGAGATGACCTCAGTGACCCCAGGAACAACACCATGGAACCACCGTGTAGAATAACAGAACGTACACCGCTAGAGGAAATACCCGGTCCCAACACTAGGCCCTAAACTGCAAGTGAGCGATAAACTGCGAAGCAGCCACTCATTATCGAAAGAATCTGAACTTAGATGAACCATCGACGAGAAACACATCTATTAAGGGAAAACACCTGTGGTCAGTGATGGGAGTGACGCCACAAACATAAAGATGTAACTTGTCTTTCATCCTGAGGCTACTTGAATGGTTAACGTTCCTAAAGAAAGCAAAAACTTGACTGAAATGCGTCTTCTTGTACATCACCCTTGAACAGGTTCGTTGATTTGCTGCTCTTATTTTTTAAAAACAAATAAGACTTGCCACACAGACAATTCAACAGTATTGGCAAATATTAGAGAAGATATTTTACGAATTTCAAGCCAAACTCTTCAAAACAGCTCTGGCTGTCTCTCGTTCGCAAAAAGCCTGGCTAAACCTATGTTTATTTTTATCTATACATACCAGTCTGCAACAAGACATAACTTAACAGAAAGAAACCGCATTTAACGGAGAAGTCACACTTTTAATTCACAATTTCCAAAACTGTCAAATAATTGTTCCAAAAGCCATAATTTTTCCCAATGAAAGCACGATTGATCACGTTATTCCCAAAAATTTGTAAGAGTGCCACGCACTGGTGTGTGTTGGTCTAAGATACCATTGTGAATCTGGTGTGTTCAATTGTGGGCCTTTCTTGTGAGATATTTAAAATAATGTCACAGTTCATTGACCGGAAAGCAGAAAGTAACCGGTGTATGTCAAAACCTTTTCATATCATTTCACATCCATCTGTCCTGAACAGTTAGTGCTTATCTCTGTTACTTGTCCTTGATCATTATTACTCCTAAATGTTCCTGCTCCGTTTTATGATATGGCTTTGAGTTTGACACTTGAACAGGGGGACACTTTGCACAGAGTGTGCGAAGGTCATAACGTTTGTGCTGTTCACTCCCCTTGTACTTGGAAGACAAGTACATTATCCTGTGCTATCAATGAAGCTTTAGAGAAGTCAAGCCGTAGCTTTGCGGGTACCGGTACCACTGGTCTAATCTCTGCTGCGCGGTCTTGGGGGACGACACCTCACAATTGTCTTGGCTTGCTTGCTTTACTATACCAGAACTACGAAGTACCCTGAACAGGTTTCCAAGCAATACAAATATTTTTGGGGTGGGATACAAGTTATTATTGTGAGAGAGAGACTTCAGGCAGATGCCAACTGTTCCCAATTTCCGTTATGGTGTTCGGCGTGAATGTTTGTTCCAAAATTCTTTGTAGAGAAAAAAATCAAAAACAAAACAAAACAAAAACAGTACCATGAATACTTTCAAGAGAAAAAAAAAACCACAAACAGTACAATTATTTGTCATGAACATCGACGTGAAACAATATAATTTGCACATGTTGGAACAGACACATAGCGAGGCTTTTATTTTAATAAGGATGCTGGAAACCTAGCAGACCTGTCACACTCCTCTGCCATTCAAACGTTAATTCTGAAATTGGATTACCCGGTAATTTTAATGGTGAACATGGTCCTGAATTTGCCATTGGTTTGAGGGAAACAGTAGACGTGGTCAATATGGGTTTTCTCGAAGTGAGGGTCAAATTTTAAAATGGGCAGGTGGTTAATATTGGAGATTATGCATTTCAAACATAGAATCCAAGCTTCAAGCAACACACTACCAGAAGACAACAAATTCCTCTACAATTGCCATATGCCTTAACTGTGCACAAAACCCAAGGTTTGACTCTTCCAAGAGCAGTAGTACATTGCAATGGTATGCAAAGATCCTGCATGTTGGCAGTGGTATGTACTCGAGTTTGGGATTGTCAGAGCTCAACAATATTGATTTTGTTTCAGAACTCCATTGCATTCCAGCCAACGCCGGGGTAAAAAGATTTTATCAAAATAAAAAGAAAGATCATCTTAATATACACACCACACTGCTGCAAACCATATAAATGCAAACCATATAAATGCACTAACAATAACACCAACGTAGACCTTCAATAACAACTGATTGGAATTGACTGGAAAGATGACATTGCCTTCTCTGCGGCAACAAGCATCATCATTGCACCAAACAAGACTGATTCAGACTATGATTCTGATGTACAATCGACACCAACAGAAACAACGTCATCTCCATGAAATTAACATCGACAGCCCGATGACATTTGCTAACAAAAATATTTTCACTACAATAAGGCAAAGTCAAAAAAGAAGATAATTTTCGACAGCCCGATGACATTTCCTAACAAAAATATTTTCACTACAATAAGGCAAAGTCAAAAAAAAAAGATAATTTTTGACAGCCTGCCAGGTATAAATAAACTTTTTCCACCATATGGCGAAAGATGTTTCATTCCTGGGCCAGCATTGGTGACTGAGCTTAGCCTTCTCAGAGATAAAAGAATGGGAGAAGAAAGTGTGACAGTTCCTGCAAAAGCAAGAATATCAAAGTGCACTTCATCAACTCTACCAATGCCAATCATTAACAAAAAGCCTAACCAACCTGGCCACATGCATGATTTGCCAATATCTAAAACCAAGTATAATTGCCAAACCAAGGAACATTGCCACCATAAAAAGGTAAATATGACCAATGAACTTTAGTTAAATTACACTGAAGAAGATCTATTACAAAATGGTGCGTTTAGATAGTTATGAGAGCATTTACCAAAGTTAAACGAAAATGTGAAAAACAAGTTGGACAAATGTACACAATCAAAGCCAAAAGTGATATGCAAAGTATATAACCCTGACATTTAACAAAGAGATGCAGCCAGAAAATAACAACAAAACCCAGTATCCCATCAGTATCCAGATCATGCTACATAAAGAAAAAATATGTTGAACTTGCCAAATTTGACAAAGCATAGCATGAGTATTCACTGGAACATTTCGAAGTTTCACCAAAAATGGTTGAATTAAAAACAAAACTGTCTACAGCATACGAAAATCAAAGAAACATGGACACTTGTTGTAGAGGAATACCTAGAGAAAATTAAAATCAATTAGCCAAATACCAATTTAATTTACCAAATTAAACCGCAGCTTGAAAAACATTATGTGACGTCATTCATCATTATTGTCGAGTAGACCTTAGAATTCAGTTAAAGAACTTAAAAGAACAATTCAAAATGACAAAGGGAAAAGCATACTGTAAAAATATAAAGGAAAAAGATTGACAAAAGAAAAGAGACTGAGGCGTAAGATGCAGGGAAGGTGACGAAGAACCTAGTGCATCAAAGGGGAAAGAGGAAAAGAAATAAATATTCGAATAAACTCGCAAAGTAAAGGCAACGAAAAAGACTCTTTTAATGTGATGGTTGTGGGGCACGTGGAAGGCTGCTGAATTGATACAATGTGATATATATGATGACTGGCTAAGGCTATTTTTGCAGCAACTGATTTGCAATTACATTGGGTCTCTACTGTGCCAATCCAATGTCAGTATGTACGCACCGCTGTCGGTGAACCAGAGGAATACGCACATAAAATAATGCCAGCAGGCCATTTCCCTTGGCTGAACGACGAATTCGGAAGGCGACGTATTAAACTTTGGCATTTGGCAGTAACATTCTCTTCCCATCGTTGGACATCACATTTGCACAACCAAAATGATACAGGTATCCTCTGACAGCCCGTAATGCTTGGTCCCTGCATGATACATCACATTTACACAACCAAAATGTTGCAAAACTTAAAATATACAATTGCGAAAACATCAGAGGCAAGTACAGGAATGCAATATGGCATCTGTGTCAAAATTAGCAGTCACATACTACAGCTAGGTGATTGAAGCTCGAGAAGTGAGTCTTAACGTCCTTCATTAAAACATTACTGTGATGATCTTTGTGTGTGTGCGTCCGTGCGTACGTGTGTCTGTTAACAAATTATCTCAAGAAGTATTGAACCAATCAACTTCATGTTTGGTGGGAGTCTTTGTTCTGACCCAAGGAAGAAATGGTTAGATTTTGAGAAAATCTCCCCTGAGTAAAGGTAGATGAGAGGGAGCGAAATTTGGGCCTAATGATAAGAGACAATGGAACATTTTTCAAGTGCCTATAACAGCTAAACGGTGAAAGAAAGACATGTAGCTACTATTAGACACTAACAAGAACTCATACACAGGGAATCCAACTGCAGCCTTATATTTGACTTTGAATGACGTTGAAATGTCAAATGCAAAGCTGCTCAAATTTTAAAGGCTTTTATCTCAAAAAGGAACCTAGTTACACCCTATGTCACTACTAAACATTAATAGGAAGCCATATATGGAAATTCCAATGGTACCATCACATTTGACCTTGAATGACCCTGTTAGGCCTAACTCAAGGTCAGTCGCATATATAGTTAGTTTCATGGCACCATTATATTTGACTGAGTGGCTTTGAAAGGCCAAAGTCAAGGCCACTGAGATTTCAAAGCCTTATATCTTAAAAAGAAGCGGAGTTAGGTCAAATGTTACTATTAAACACTAATAAGAAACCATATAATAGTTTTATGGGGGTTCCAAAAAACCATGACATTTGCCCTTGAGTGATCTTGAAAGGTCAAAGTCAAGGTCATTGAGGTTTTGAAGTCTTATATATCACGTAAAGGAGAAGAATTAGACCAGATGTTACTATTAAACATTAATAGGAAACCATAACTGGCGAGTCCAATGCCACCATCATATTTGACCTAGAACGACATGAAAGGTTAAAGTCAAGGGTTACCCAGATTTGTTATAGTCTTATATCTCCTAAAGGAGCGGCGTTAGACCATATGTTACTACTAAATATAAGTAGGAAACCATATATCGGGAGTCCAGTGGCACCATCACATTTGACCTTGAAAGAACTCTGAAAGGCTTTAGTTAAGATCACTCAGATTTTGAGTGGTTAGAGATCCGGACATAGTCTTTGGTTTAGTAATCTGGATGTCACATCAGGAAATTTGTGGTCGGGCAGGGTTTCTACTGTCCCAAGGGTTTTTCTTGCTTAACCCCGACAGGGGTTTATTGCGATGTTCTTGTGCGTGTTTATCTGTCTGTGTGTCTGTTAACAAGATATCTCAAAAAGTATTAAACTAATCAACATCATTTTTGGTGGGAGGCTTCCCTCTGACCTAGGGATGAAGTGATTTAATTTTAAGGAAAATCGCCTTGGAGTAAAGGGGGGGGGGGGGTCCCAAATATCGGCCTAATGAGTAAGAGATAGGAGATCTGTGTCCGAGCGATTAGACCAGCTAAATGGTGAAGGATAGACATATGGCTACTAATTACTCATTAAAAGGAAATCATATATGGGAAGTCCAATTGCACCATTACATTTGACCTTGAAAGGTCAAATTCAAGGTCACTGAGATTTTGAAGCCTTATATTTCATAAAGGAGCTAAATTAGGATATATGTTACTATTAAAATCAATAGTAAATTATGCATAGGTAGTCATAGCATCACCATATTTGACCTTGAGTGATCTTAAAAGGTCAAAATCAAGGTCACTGAGATTTAAAAGACATATCTTGAAAAGAAGCGGAGATAAGCTATATGTTACTACTAAACATTAATAGGAAACGATGTATGGGGTAACTGAAATTTCGAAGTCCTATATCTCGTAAAGGAGCAGAGTTAGGTCATATGTTACTACTAAACATTAATAGCAAACCACATATGTGGAGTCCAATGGCACCATTACATTTGACCTTTAATGACCCTGAAGGTTAAAGTCAAAGGTTTTCCGTTGTCCCAGTGGTCTTTCTTGGTTGGAATTACTTTCACTCTGTGGAAATGTCTGTTAACAAAATATTCAAAAAATCTATATAAAAAATAACTTCATTGTTGATGGGAATCTTCCCTCTGATCCAAGGATTAAATGAATCAATTTTAACAAAAATCACCCTGGGTCAAGGGAGGAAGTGTGTGCGGGAGGGGGCAAAATTTTGGCCCAATAAGAGATAAGGGAAGCATTTTATTTTAGTTGCTATGAAAGTCAAATTGGGGCTCTCTAGGCTATACATGTATATAATATATGTAGGGTTGCGTTTAGATGTCACATAAGGCGTTATGAGGTTTTTATTGTTATATTAAGTTATGTGCATAAAAGTTCGAGTTTGACTAAACTACAGTATCTCACCTTGTGTTATGTAAAGTAAGTCAAATCTCATGTAGAATCTGTCATCCATGCCACGCTCACAAAATATGTGCACGTGTTGCTAAACTTGCAAAATAATATCTTATGAACTGGCATGTATGTTGATTTGTGTAAACTTTGCAAGCGCAGACTACAAGAGGCAAATCCTGATATCAGAACTGTTCTTTTCAACATCATGAAAGGCTGAACACTCAGACGCAAAATGGGCCCTTCCCCTGCAGGTATGAAAGTTTCAGGAGAAAACATTCAACAATAGAGATGCGTGTATTCATATGATTACTACTTGCAAGAGTCAGGCATGATGTCAAAGTCAAAGCTAATTTAGAATACACCTTCATAGACAACTATGCCACATGAAAAAAAGCATTTTGGTGCACAGGTTATACTGTACAACATTTACAGTCCTTAGTTGTCCATGAACAAATGTGTATACAGTGTTAATAAAATGCCAAAACTATGTGACTATGAGTGAACACAACCAAAAATTACAAAACGAAAAACAAGATGGTAAGACGAGACAAGACTAAAGGGCACAAGTAGAAAGACTTCAGTGTAAGATTATAAACACAGTGGAGGAACGAACTATTTATTAAAAGAGAAAGAATTGAACGTTTGGTTACAGTGGGAAATTTGGTAGTGACACTGAAAGAAAATGAATGAAATCACTAACATTAGCATGCAAAATAGCCAAACACATTGTAGAATAGCACTTAAAATATCATAGACAAAACAATACAACACCACCATTATGAAAATATCGCTATATATGAGGCCTAGGGTCCTTAGCACTCTACTTGGGCGTGTGCAAGATAGGACAAGATTAGGTTTATATGTAACAGCATCGACAAATGAACTTTGCACAATTAAATTAAAATCTAAATTTTAATATGTATGTGACACACATACAAACACCATTAAAAAAAGCCCTAAAATGTAACAAATAGGTAAAACTTCAAAGTAATTGTATACATCGGTCCATCACTATAACACATTTTGTAGAAAACAGATTGATTACCAGAGAAACTAACAAATAGAGGCATTAAGTATGGCTTTAGCTCTGCCGAAGTGAATACAGCTTAACATGGGTGAGCTTATAATATATGTGGAATTGTTGTGACATATCCACTTGTAGGCTTCAGTCAATGGTACCACTCAATGTGCCCCTTCTCTGCCTGCAGCAGTTGCGCGATAATATACTTGACAGACGTAGGCATGCTATACGTCAGAACAAGCCCATACCATGACCTCAGCTAGTAGCACTAGCCAACTTACAAACGTATCCACATTAATATATTGAGAAATGACCTCTCAGCATGTTCGCATTACAATTTCCTGGAATGAGAATTGATTGCCCTCTTGTTAACAAAACAAGACCTAATATGCTTTTTAAAATAAAATAAATATAAAAACGCGATATATATTTGAGCCATATACAGTATAGCTTCTGGGACAAAGTGCCAACATATATTCTGACATAAAACACCTACTTGTGCATCCCATCTAAAATGTCTTCACGCAAGTAGCTGGTAGCTGTTGTTGGATAGTGTCATAGGGGAAAGCGGTGATCTGCGCTTTCTTAAAAACTGAAGTACTTGGGTGGCAAGTCTAGGAGGTGTCCTCGACCAAAACATTGAACATTGCTGACTCCTCCATCCTGAGCAAAGCCAAAAGCACCATCTTCCCCTTTCAGCTATGTCTTAGCTGAGGAACAGTTTGTCAAGGTTTAAGGATATGTGTTGCATTAATTGAAGTAGAAAGGAGTGCCAGCTACAGGAGCCGACAGAAATAAAAGCCACTCTAGTGAGGATACACCGGGGTAGACACCTAGCACCAGGCTCTGACTCTGACAGTGATATTCTGTCAGCCTTCTCGCACATTAATTTGAACATATCCCACTTAATTCCAGGACGCTTTGCTACTTTTTTCAACGATGATGCTGGGCAGCGGGATCCCGTTTTTTTTTTTAACAAATTGCCATACACATGGTTTTTACAATTCTAGACTATATACCCAAGGACATTTTCTGCCTACTGAAATCGGGTGAGACATGCTGAAAATGTTTTAAGATTTATGTAATGCTTCAAGCAAAGTGTTCATGTTTCAGGGCCTAGTGTATATCCAATATTAATTGCTTCAATATCTGTTAAGGTTGTATTATACGATGTCACTAAATTTCATTAAATTTACTCTGGATCCCATCTCTTTTGCGTAGATGATTTGGCAGAAGTACTATCAAAATCTGTCACTACATCGTCGATGATTTTGTAGTAGCCTAGGGGTACACATGGGTTAAAATCGAATCGACCAAATCGCGTGAACCGGCCGTTTTGGCAAGTCGATCTAGCGAACCGACCAAATTCTTGTCTTGTGAGTCACGATCTGCACTCCTCACTAAAGAGCGATTAGCGATTTGGTGCCCCGGTTAACTGCCGATTCATGAGCCAGTCCACCTATAAAACTACGATCTGATGAACCAGTCCCTCTCTAAACTAACGATCTGCGGCTTGTAATTGCCGTTAAATTCCGATCTGCAGGCCATGGCTGTTAAAGACTGATCTGGGACTGGACCATGTATGTTAAAGATTGATCTGCGACTAGACTATTTCTGTTAAAGAGTGATCTGCGACTCGCCATAGCTGTTAAATATTGATATACGATGCAGATACGGGTCTTGAATAATGATCTGCAATTCATAGTTCTCTGTTAAAAAATAAATTCGAAACGGGCCATATTTTACAGACCCATGTTTACCCCTTAGCCTGGCATGGGTATTGAGTTAGAATTGGGGGCACAGGATGGGGCGACGTATGGGCGGTTCATCACGCTTTTTTGCACAACAGAAGTCTGCACGCTGGTACAATTTAACATATTGGATGCAATTTTGGGAACACTTCCTTCCTTATGCGGCCTCTTGCCGACCAAAACCCTACACTTCTGGCCGATATACTCTAGTCAGACATATATACCTAGTGCAGGGGCGTAAGTTACTGAATTTAGGCCACAGTGATGCTGAACGTTTGGTGAAAGACATGTTTACTCCAAAGTCTGAGTGATGCAGTTCCTTCTCTGAAGCATTGAGCAGCCACAACCCCATCTTTGTGTGTAGTTAGGTCTTTTGTAATGGCCACCTCGTAACATCATGTTCAGTCTTTGCACGGAAGAAATTAGCTTTTCAATTTTCGAGGTGACATAAATCCCTGTTGGTTTGTTTGCTTGAAGCAAGTCATTATGTCTGTCGTTGTGGGCGGGAGAAGGGGGATTGGAGGAGGAGGGAGGGGGATCGGCTCTTGATGGTCAGATTAAGGAAGAACCGGTAAGTGGCACTCTCAGAGTGACACCTGAAATGACGCAGAAACATTTTCATTGGGCGCGTAAAAGTCAAATAGGACACAAGGGGACAACTATTCTGATGGCATGCAGTTTCATATCACCAATAAATGGCAGATGTCATGCATCTTTCGCCGTCCATACACTCCATGTGATTATGTATTTTAAAATATAGCACAAATATACATGACATTTCATTTCTTATTTATGGTGGGATTATACCTGCATGCATACTTCCGTCACTACAATGTATTTCCTTTCGCAATGCTTGTGCATTTCTAACAAATGCTACCTGTATTACAAATAAATATAAGACAAATTTTCCATTACTCTTTGTGGCACAAAAATGACATACGAGCATTCGGGCCGAATTTCTACCATACTCGACAAGTATTAAAAATGATATTTCTCATTCACATTATCTGAAACGACGTATTTGAATGAGAAAAATTAATAACGTTGCACAAAATAGTCACATATAGACTACTGAAAGCATTTCCTATCTATTTTAGATATACACCACACAAAAAGTTAAGGATATTTAATATCCTTAACTTTTTTTGTGTAGTGTATGCAGTCAATAAATAGTCGCAAATACCAAGACAGTAAATCTCCGCTCATGTTGTTAACACGTCAGTTGCAATCTTGACTGTTGACTGCCGTAAACCGTGCGGTAGCAGACCAATAACAACCGAACTTTACATGGCGGCAATATTTGATCATCTAGGACCGGTTGTTCAAAAAACCTTTAAATCCATTAGTGATGTTAAGCATAGAAAATGCAATGGTTACTAAGGTGGTTAGTGAACTTAAGTCCCTTTCTAGACATAAGATTTTTCCAGAAACCGGACACTGATGATCTTCAGGACGCGACATGTTACCATGGAAAGTTTTGGAAATTGTGCATTAAAAATGTGAATTTTCCGTGAAATGCAGTGAGTACTTTGGTTAAGATATGTTTTGTATTAGTATGTATAGATGAAAATTAAAACAGGTTTGACCGGGCTTCTTGCAAATGGGAGGCAGATAATCTGTTTGAAAATTTCGGCCTTCAATTCGTGACACATCCTTCGCTATTATTTGCAATCACCTGTGAGTTGTCATAGAGGTTACAGCGGAGAGATATACACAGCAAACAAAATAAATTGTTAAGGTGACCATCAGAAGATATTTCACTTTACGAAATTCTCAATGCTTGCAAAATACATATGCAACCAACTCTCTCTCTCTCTCTCTCTCTCTCTCTCTCTCTCTCACTCTCTCTCTCTCTCTCTCTCTCTCTCTCTCTCTCTCTCTACACACACACACACACACATCTCTCTCC
>JAAUYG010309053.1_pt1 | contig 13433 bp, 12 predicted proteins | sample 7278091 | NCBI WGS metagenome assembly JAAUYG01 (sample SAMN14350201, study PRJNA611818) | marine sediment metagenome | isolation source: surface marine sediment (0.6m) | place: French Polynesia: Moorea | collected 2018-08
CTCAGACATGACTCCATAAGGCTGCCCATGTCATTACGTGCAACTTTGTGGGGGGGGGGGGGGGGTCCTCCACAAATATGACGATGATGCACACGTGACACCATTAGGCCCATTCGACTTACAGTCGCGCTCGGCCTAAAAACACTTGACAAACACAACCAATCATTTCCCACAACTATTCAACTCTGTAAGCTACGTGTTCGCTTCATCTGATCTGATTTGGCAAACAATCAGTACTGAACTTGAATCTGACCTGTGCAAAATGTAGGAATAGTAATGTCCACCGCTGGCCTGGCCGCTGTGCACAACCACTCCCACCAAGCGATACTTCGTGCAAACAGTTCCTGCTTTCTCGTCTATTTCTTCGTTTTCGTCCGTGATCACTTCCCCTGAATTGCAATGTCACTGAGCAAGTGTCCAAGGCTTAACTATCACTCGATCTGTTCCAAGTCGTTTTGAAACTATCAAGGTATTTTGAATGTCCTGAACAACACACAACCTCTTGGAACAACACATCAAAACAAACACTTACCTTCTATTTTCGCCAGACCTTGCACCGTGTACGGTTCCATGTCGAATTCTCTCGGAAATTCGAAGTAATCGTTGAACTTGATTGCACATTCTCGTTCCCAGTCGTAATCGAACCTCTTCAGTTGTATGGCCAGCATTGGAGGTAGTTTCTTGATACACATTCGCTTCACTGTGTCAACCTGAAAAATAACCAATTTCGGTTGCGTTCGCTTTTGCCTCAATGAGCACATCCCATAAGACAGTTGGGTGAAAAGAAGCGGTATTTATTACCTTCTTGTTGCATTTCTCACAATGGTAAGCGTTGGCACCTTCCAGTAAATCACCTTTGACGTATTGCTCTAATGACTCGAGAAGATTTTGGTGGTTGCGGATGTCCACGTTCAACGTGGTGAATGATTCTTCTCTGGAGTATCTGAAAATAACAATGTGCTGTTTGAGACCAAGGCAGTGCTTTCATTGATAAAACAAATGCTCAACAGATTTCTGTTCTCTTTCTGTCATCTTTTGTTGAGACATTACCTGTGTGGGCAGTCTTTGCAAATCTTTTGGTCCGCAAACGACCCACCCATGACCTTGGAAAGGATGGGCGTTTTGTTGAGCGCTTTTAGCGCCTCGTCCAGACTGTCCACCAGACAACTGAAGAACTCCACAGCGTCGTGCTGCTCCCTCAGGTTCACAGGTTCTCCGAGAAGTCTGAAAAGGCAAAGCCACCAAAAAGTCCAATTGCAGAACTTCCCAACTTCCAACACAAAGCAGTGGGCGAGAGTTGTGACCAACCTGCTTCCGTCTAGAGCAACAGCACTTCAAACTTTCCAACACAAAAGTGGTCGAAAAAGTTGCGCCTTTTACCTGAACTGCTTCCAGAATCCCCTCGGGATGTAATACTGAAGTTTGCTGCACGCCAAGTGACCGAAGATGGCTTGTACGTGCTTCAAGACACCAAGGTTGTACACTTTCCTTTCCTCTTCTTTGCTGAGATTTGGTTTACTCGAGTCAGGACTGTCATCATCTCCCTCGACCGTCTGCAAAATGATTTCAACGAAAGCGTGAATATTCATTTCCTTCCACGCAATTTTCAACGCTGCAGAAAAACATCATTCCTCGAAACCAAGATGGAATTTAGAAGTAAATGATATCGTTACCTCTGTATCCGGTTTGTCGTTTTCTTCTTCCTCGAAGTCATCCGCTGCACCCTCGGCAGCCAACAAGTACGTTCTGATCGGCTCGATCATGAACATCTGCTGCAGCACGGAGTTCATGTAGCAAGTTGCCCCAGCATTCTTCAAGCCAACGAATCCTTTGGGCGGTCTCGGACCGATTGGAGGTAGATATTCCCATTCAACTAATGGCTGGTCGTTGTCTGAAAATAAATCACAAGCTTGATCTTTGTCTTTATAAAGTTCAGGCGTCACATGGCGAGTGTTGAGAATTCTCAACAAAAAGTTTTGCGGAACTTACTTGTGTAATACATTTCCATCAGCATGTCACCGAGGACTTTGAGGTTTTGAACACAGCCCGTGCAGAGTGCGACCAGCAATTCAAACGCAGCTGTGGAAGTGAGCGGCGCAGAGCACACAGGAATCGCCTGATCTGACGGCAGATCTCCTTTCGGAGACTTCCGGCATTGAATGACTATCTTGCTGGCTGGGAAGATGAAATCCTCGACCATTTCCTGTGCAAAAATATGAAAACAACCACCATGAGGCCTCGGGAAATTGAAACGCTTATCCAGATCCCTAAGACAGAGCAAAATTTTAGACAATTCTTGTCACTTGCCATGACATCTTTCAAAACTTTACACACTTTGATCTGGCATTGCACAGTTACTATCCGCAGAAAAGCAGGAACCAACCAACCTTGATGAGATTGTTGCCTCCTTTCTCGGAACCAATGTGGTACTTTTTCTCCGGTGGCTGGAATGTGAGCAACTCTTTCGTGACTCCCAAATGACCCTCCAGAAGAGCTTCCTCTACGAGAACTTCGCCTGTACTCAAAACGCTTTCCTGAAATGACACATGATCCACTGCAGCATTCCACGAAAGTACTTGTCTCCGAGCAAAAAGCAATTGTCACAAAATTGCGCAGCTGGATGTAAACACTCACCTTCACCTTTTTCAGCCAAACAATTTCATTGTTCAGCAGAGCTTCTGCAGTTGGTAGTGTGGCATGACTAGCACACGCGTAACTAAGCAAACTGAAGAAAAAAGAAACAGAACATGTGCTCATTATCATTGTCTTGGAAAATCTCCAAAAACCAAAGTAAACGGCAAAACAACAGAATGCTTACCGACAGAGTAACTGGAAATACTCGTGCGACTGTTTGGCATAGTCCTTGGCAGTGGTCTGCAAGAAGAAGGAAAAACTTGCCTAATATTGCAAAAACCTGGTCTTTTGAAAATGAAGCGATTTTGGTGTTGTGTGATCGCCTTTTTTATCCCCAACATTGGACATAACCACAGACTGGACATGGCGCTCAGGTTTGATTCAAAACTCACAGCGAGGTGTGTGAATAGGAGCGTGATGAAAAAGATGAGTGGTCGTTGACCAGTGCAGCACTTGGTGGCCATCAGCAGGAACTGTTCCGTAGCAGATACTCGCACTGATCTGAAATCAAGAAAGGACATGACCTTTTACCACTTAATATCACACAGAGCCCAGACTTTGTGTGTCATTTTTGATAAAATGACACGATAAAGTGCGCTTGTTCTTGATGTCCTGACAAGAAAAAGGCGCTTATTGTTGACAACTGAAAAGGACATAATGCGCTTATTTTTGACATCTGCCAGTACATGACACGCTTATTTTTTATTTCCTGACAGCACTTGTCATCCCACATGTTCATGGAGAACGTGTCCAACACAAATGTCAAACAAACTAACCGGCTTTTACAGAGCAGCAGCAGATCTATGATGAAGTTCTGCCACGCCTTCTCCTTGACGAGAGTGTTTTCCAGTGCAGCCGGACACAGCGCCAGACTCACGGTTAGCACCTCCAACGCTTCTCGGGCGACATTGATGTCTTCCTGATCAGGCTGTTTCCCCACATTTCCTGCAGGAAAACAAAGACGGGAGAATGTCTACTTCCTTTCTTCTCTTCTCACACGCGAAGCAAAACGACCCGAACAAAAAGATGATCGGGTCACCGATGTCTGGGGCTTTTGTACTGAATGACGACAGTACCACAGCAAAAGATACCTGTGTTGTGCCTCTCGTGTGCTTCATGTATCTCATCGTGAGAAGAATGCACCAGATGCAGCGATCCACTACCCGCTGCCCACGCTATCTTCTGGACCGACTTGATCGTATTCAGCTCTGGCATCACACCAGTAGCCTGCAACAGACAAATGTAGTTAGTGGTTGCAAACAATTTGACTCACAAATGAAATGCACGATTTCACTGGGGCAACTCTGACCTGTTCGCCAAGCTGTTGGCCCAGCCGGCCAGCGACGTTCCTGGTCATGCACTCGGCATTCAGGTTGGGTATGTGATGAAATGCTTGTTGAAGCACGAGTGCGTGCTGATGCACGGAAGGGCTGGGCTGTGCGTGTTCCGTCTGACAAGCATCCGCTACAACTTGTACCTGAGCATAGCCCACTGCCGTCAAGAGCAACTTGCATATTTTGAACACGATGTGATATGCAGACCTGCAATGAACGGTTCCAAAGTGAAACATTTCGGCTGTGAAATTTTTTTCCGCGAAAGACCGGTTGAGTCACACAAGTTTCTAACCAACCTTTTTGTGACTAAATCTGCGCTTGACAGGAAATTGTTTTTCGTGAGCATGTTCAGGGCAATTCCCACTCCACCGCTTTTCACAAAATTCACTTGCAATTCGTGAGCATCGTCCGTGAGTGGATTCAAAGCAGGCATCAGCAAGGCATACGCCACCTGAAAGAATGCATGCCGTCATCATTTAGTGGCTCACACAAACTGAACAGACCATTCAACAGCGCAATGCAAGATTGTCTTGTTCAGAGTCTACGCGTTTGAAAATAGACGAGAAATCTTCTTACCTCCAAATGATACAAAACTTGCGAGGGAGAACAGCCAAAGAACATGTTCTCCAGTTTGCTTGAGATTCCCTTGTCCCCGAGCTTGGCGTGTTCCAGACACACCGTCCGAAGTTTGTCCACAGAGTGAGTGTCTGAAATGATTGTTTACCATTTGCAGGTGAGCGGAACCAAGGATCGAAGACTTTGTGACGGAGGGTTTGAGATCGGCCTGCACCAAGTTGCAATGACACTGCCAACATAATCACACAAGCAATGTTCGATAATCAGGAAGACCAAAGAAAAGCCACAACAATGTCGCGTATTCGCGCAAAAAGTACCTGCTGGCATCAGCTTCAGCATTGATCTCGCTCCGTCTCGCAACTTGGGAATATTCAACGAACTTCCAAGATCACCGAGTTGGAACAGAAACTGAGCATACTTCTGGCTGTTGGCCATCAGCTACAAGGAAACATCATTCGTTTCAATTCACTGTGCTGAATAGAATCGTCTGTCGTCTTTCGCTATTCGGTTTGTGGCAATATGAATCACAATTCCTGAGAGCTATTCCGTCTTGCTTTATCTTGTCGACACTGACGGACATGGCGGAAATGAGTGACTTTCCTAGTGTCATCAACAAAGAACAGAAGGAATACGTACGACTCCAGGCAGGCAATTTTCCGCTTCAATGTTGGGGCCATCGTACTGATTGTGCGGTGATCCCCCAGTCGAGCTGTCGGAGCTACTGTCGGGACTAGACGGCATGTTCGAGCTCACTTGACACAACTTTGCTGTCAGCAACTACAAAAGCAAGCGAACATTCCAGATGATTTCGTGTATGCTCTCTCCCTTCCCCCCCCCAACGCATTCGCAGCAGGTTGCATTGAGTCAAGACGGGAGTAAAAGCCGTCAACATTTTCAGATCAAGGGAGGAGAATGTTTCAGCTGGCCATGTGACACAGCTCCCAAGTGAAAGATGCATGCAACCTTTCTCACTTCAACCGAGAGCCACTATTTCTTTTATTTTGCCAGTGGCTAGCGCTATCTATTGTGCTCAAACAGTACTCACCGTCTTGTCCCTCACAGGAACTTGTGAGATCAATTTCCTGTCATCATTCTGATCCAACAATTCGCCATTGACATACAGATCCACCTTCAAGTTGCTGTTGTTGGCTTTTACCCTGGGAAACAACCAACAAACGCTGTTCCACTCCCAAGCATCAAAATTCAAGCGAAATAGTTGAAAGTGTCAGACCTACAAATCAATAAGAAGCACGTGTGCTTGCCTGTGAAGTATCTGTCTTCTGACTGCGCCAATAGTGTCATTGGTGTGGGACCAAATGTCAAGATCGTCTGCCTGACGGCCTTGGCTTGGAAACCTCACCAATAGTGTCAAGTGTTTTCCTCTGCAAGCTCTACAATGAAAAAAAAAATGCTTAGTTTTTCTTTCTTGTACCAGTTGGGTTTTACCTCTGTAGCCTCGGACCACCTGCGTTTTATTTCAACAAACAAGGTTCCTCCCTTGGTTGATCAACAGTTGACCGGAAAGAAACGTGACAGAACTCACCTCCCAAGCGGTAAAATCATCCTTTCTTCTCCGTAAGCATCATCACATTCAGCAATGTATTCTCTCATGACGGTCATGACTCTGATCATTCGGTGAGCTTCTTGGTGCATTCGATTCGCGCTATCTTTGTCCTTCTCCAGAATGGAAATCGTATCGTACGACGCTTTCAGCCTGTCCATGCACATCCCCAGAATGTCTTCATGAATATCCACCTACACAGGTTGAAAACAACAATGGGTGAAAAGGAGAACACATCCAAAAGACAAAACATGTCCAGAGTTCTTCAGGACATAGATCACGTGTGCATGTCTCTTTTGATTCCGAACGCCCACCTGATTTGACTGTAGCCTTGGTCCAAGATTGGTATAAATGTCCTTGAGCAAGATGATCGCCTTCTCGCCCACTTCATCCGGACTGTACAAGACAACCCTCCAGAGGTAATCAATTCCAATTAACTCCATGTCGTCCATCATGTAGCCCCCACGACGCTTGGCGATCAATTTGCCGTCTTTGGAATTCACAGCCTTGAAGAATCTTTCGAAGCAACTGAAACACAGGAAAGTGTTGATTTGGGGGGGGGGGGCCCAAAATACCCATCAAAAACATGATGATACCGAAAATATCTTCCAAATTTTTTTCTCACTTCATCCCATTCTCCGTCAGGAGCGACGGGTCAAACTGCAAAATGTTGTTCTCAAAGAATTCTTTGGTGATGTCTGGATCCAAGTCCGGTTCTTCGCCCATCAGCTGAAGACACGAGTAAATGCGCAAGTTCCATCTTTTTCTTCTTTTTTTTTCAACTAAAAGGCTCTCAAATTGATGTGTATTGTTAGTCCTACGGTTCTCCATTCGTCAACAAAGCAACATTGTATTTACCTTTGAAAACCACTTGAAACAGTTCTCTCTGTCAGGCACGTAAATTGCATTTTCCGCCAAGCAAGTCCAGATTTGTTTAGCTTGTGGTTCACAAAGCCACAACTGACCATCCTTCAGCAGAAAGCGCAGGAACTTGAGTCGTTCTTGCACTTGCTGAACGTGGTTGAACCTGCCATCAGGGAGTATGTTGGAAGGGTCGACATCTTGGTGCTCTGCAAAACACCGAAACTTTGGTCACTCAGCACACGGAAAGACTTGAGCTGTAAACAATCAAGGCGTTTATGCCTGCACATTGTGGCTTACCTTTTGCATAGTTCCTGGCTTTCTGCATGTAACTTGACAGATTCTGCGCAACCACCATCACGATGGAATGTTGAGTCTGCAGCTGACTGATCACTTGGTTTCTGTAGAACACGTGAGGCGTTCTCTGGGCATGCGTGAAGTTCTGTGGCGCCTGTGAACGATAAAACGTCCAACGTCCATGAACAGCAATTCAACTGTTTCCTATTGACAATGTGGACCACGACAAAGTGGAAATGAAGGAATTTCACTGAACATTCAAACAAACCTCTGTGAACAGCTGACAAATTTCTCTGATCTGCTTCAGCGCTGGCAGAACCCACTTGTCATTCTTCAACTCTTCAACAAACTTGTTAATCCATTGCATTTTCTGGGAATCTCGGTCCTGAAATAAAATTCAGTGAACTCTTCTGTCACATCGCAAAGTGAAATCCAACTGATTACCTTCGACTCTTTGGTCTTCTCTTCCCATTGCTGATGAGGTTAAATCGATTGTTTTTCTTCTTTCCTGTAAAATGGCATTCCACATGCAAAATGACATTCCACTAAGTTCAAAACAGCAAACCTGCGAACAGCTGTAGTCGAGAATTTTGATGTGAGCCGTGAGTGCTTGATCCATGATGTCTGTCGGAACTTCTTCGCTGTGAGCTAGGTTCCACAGTAATCCCAGCACTTTGTGAGCCATGACTCCTTCCTTGTCGTCCTCCGCTAACCGTCTGATCAGTTCAAGTAACTTTTCACGTTGCTTCTTGCTGGCATTTGTCCAGCTTCCCTGGATATTGACAAGGATCAACATGTAATTTTGCAGACCACATTTGGCAAAACGATTCAATAATCTGTGACAAAAACAACACATACCTGGAAGCACTCGAACAAATGGTCCAGTTGTTCTGGAGAGAAGTCCCATGCCAACTTCGCCAGCAAATCGTGCACGTTTTTCACTATTGCTTCGTGCTTCCCTGCCTGTGCCTCCCAGATTCGGTCCAGGTCCTGCAGAGTCAAAGCCTTTTCCTTGATCATGAAGCGCAGAATTTTTTCCAATTTTTCCACGTACTGAGGCTGGTGAAGGCTGTCCCGCAGAACTATTGACAGCACATTGTTCTGCTGGATCCATTCCTGCAAACAAGACGAACACAAACTTTTACGCTGCTGGAATGTTTTGTTAGCAAAGCTAGAAGAAAGACGCATGAAAGTTTTAGGCTGGGTAACATACAGCCATCTTTTCCGCAGTCAGCCATTCGTCGTCGTCGATCTGACTGTGACGGTGTGTATAGTAAGACACACTCGTGATCACTTTGTTCACTTCGTTCAATGCATTCATTTTCCCGTTGAACGAAGAAATCTGCAGCAATCTGGAAAACACACACATTTTGAGATTCGTCACCAAAACAAACAAATTAAAACCATGGTTTTGTAGTCGAGTCATTCAGCTGACCTCAGTATCATCTTCAGCCTGAATATTTCCAAATTCTTGATGATTTCCTCTTGATTCGGAACTCGAGACACCAGACATTTTAGAGCTTTGATAATCCCTGACAAAGCATCGTTTTTGGCTTCATTCTTTGATTCTTTCTTCAGTTCGTCGTCTGTCAAGCTGTCCAGGAACTTGGGAACGAGTTCCTACAAGAGCAAGACGGAAGTAAAACAGAGGCATTCGGAAATATGCACCAAGAACAAATCATAAACACAACAAATGGTGACTCTCAAGTCATGAAAGAGCAACACCAACCACGATTGGCATGAAGTATTTCTGTACAGTGTGAGGTGTCAGGACTTCATAACAGAGGCCGAACGGTCGAATGAGTGCCGCGATCACAGGAACGGATAAGTTAGCACCACTGTTAAAACGATCTAGCAGCAGCTGGAATCCTTCCAACCCGCCAAATCGATTCACCAAATCCACCAGCCAACCCTGGAAGTCCAGATTCAAAATTCGAAATGACCAGCATGAAATGACGAACTCTCGGTGCAAACAGAAAGTCTTGAACATTTTCCTGAGCCTAAAAATTACTTTTGATATTTTACCTTGGGGGTCCTGGCATCTGGAGGTCTTGCAAACAGTTCGTCGTCAGCAAATTGAGATCCCGGAGGCACGCTCTCAGACTGACGAGTGCCGTTGTAGCAATGGAATCTGCAGCGAATGAACACAATTTAATTCGCACGCAAAGGTCCGGTGAATCCAATACACACAGATACTGAGGATCCCAAAGTTGTCATTGATATTCCAAGTGACGGTGTGTGTTCAGAGTTCATGTGGCCACAGAAAACGCGCTCCGCTTTCATTGTTGACAAATTTCTGCAAATTTATACTCACTTGCACGAGGGATTCAGTGCCATGGCAAGTAATTCAAGTAAGGGAAACCAATCCTGTGAGAGCTTCACTACACACAGTTCGATGAGACGCTCAGCATTCTTCATGATACATCTCTGCAGGTTTGGAAGAAAATACAATATATGTTCCTGCCTTTTTGTGATCTTCATTTCGATTGTGAAACTTTCGAAGAAATATTCAACGCTTTTCAACAACAACTCAAACTGAAAATTTTCAGGGTGTACTCATGATAATCCATCGAGAGGAGTTTTACTCACGTGGATCTCATACTTCCATCCGCTGACAGCTTCGTCTGTCAATATCTTTGTGAATGATATGGTCAGGCCTTCCCGGAAAAACCTCTGACAAGCGTCACTTCTCGTGTCCAAATCTGTAAAACAGTGATTGTGTACAGTCAGCAAGCCAAGTTCTTTCCAGCGTTGACAGGTTCAACAAATGCGTCGTCGTGAAAAACTCACTGCGTTTGCACAGGTCAATTGACGCATCCAGCAGAACTTCCAGCTCTCCTTTGGGCAGCACCGGTACAACCCATCGGGGTCTGTTGATCATCTCATCCAGCTTAGCAAGTTCATTGAGTGGGAAATCTGGTTCCTGTCCTTCCTCGAGTTCTTCCATGTTGGTATCGCCCTGACCAGTTTCGTCCCCTTGAGCAGCAGCCTGCAGCAACACACAGCCTCGTCACCACTAATTTCTTTCCCACTTCTAGTTTGTTTTGGTTCAAAATCAGATCAATCTGTCTGTCAGTGCTGTTTTATCAGCTGGGTACTGTCCCACGGAGCCAGATCTTTCAAGTTTTTCTTTTTCAATCTTTTAATCATTACTTTTTTTCTGTGGTCTTCCAAGGAACTTTTATGGTAACCAAAGGAACAATACGTCACTGAACCACATTTGCCAACGAAATGAATCTCACAAAAACAAAAGTGAAAGAAGGCAAATTTGTTCACAAGCATACGAAGTGGTGTGGATCAGTTCTTTCACGTCGTCTAAAAGTGGCAAGGAGCAGATTTGGCCGTCATGAAAACGACTGCAGTTTTCTCCGCAAAATTGTGTGAAAGCTGGCGTGAATGGAGTCCGTCTGTAGTGTGTGCATTTAGATATCCGCTCAAATTTACCACGGACACTTTCATACAAACCTGTTGACCAGGATTGCTCGTTGTTGGCTGGTTTTGTTGCCCTGACTGTGTCTGGTTGTCCTGGGGGGAATCTCCCCCTGCAGGACTGCCTCGCATGGCAATGGTCATGGTACGGTTTTCATCAACGGGGCAAATATTGATGCTGCCACTGCGACGTCCCCACTCTGAAAGTATGCCATGTAATGATCCATTCAAGGAGGGGTCTTCAATTTACGCACGTTCACAACAAAGTAGCATTTCACTGAAATTGGGCACGAACATATTTTGTTTTCACGGACCTATCGCAGTCCTTCCCCATGCGTCAAAATTTTATTAACAGCCTTTCATTGGGAAATCCATAAAGAGGAGGGGGGGGGCTAAAAATTTAGCTAGATCGAAGTCATCTTGGATTAACGTCCCTTTTCCTGAACAAACTCCCACTTTACACTTGGGACATCGAGACGTACATGCAACAGAAGAGACATCGCGATTCTGTGGTCGATTCAGATCTGTATTTCTTGTTCCTCTTAAGTCTCAAATGATGACAATCTCCATCGAGATCGTCTTCAACTTTGATCTTATGTCAACAACATGCAGATTTTCTCGCGTTTCCTTCCTTCAATTCCATGTCAATGACAGTCACACAGACCAACCATCGTGTAAAAACCCCCTCAAGGACAACGAAAAATAACTTGAGACACTTTAGGCTGGTCCAGATGTTGTCATTCTTGTGTGCATCGACAGAATTTTGTTGCAAAATTGGCGTGTCCAACTTTTTTCAATTCAATGAAAGAATGAAATCAACATGGCTGACTAACCGGTCAACTTTTCATCAGAATGCCCACATTTCTGAGTCCTTTACAACCGTCAAAAGCACACAACAAAGGAAAACAATTTTATTTACCCAAATACTTACAGATAAACAAAATCCTTCCTGCGTTTGTCTGTTTACATTCGACGCAACTTTCTGACAGTCCAGCAAAATGGCTTCATCAGAGAAGCGCATTGATAATGGAGTGATTAGGATTGTGTGTTTTCTTTCATTTCCATAACCGAGTGACCTGTCCCTTTCACTTGTAATCAATCGTTTTCTTAAAATTTGTTCTACCTGAAATATTGAACTAAAGTTACGTCACCAGAGTTGTAGAAAAGAAATCATCATAAACGTTTTGCACTATATTTCGCAGAGATGTATCTGTGCGCCCATAGAGGAGAACTATTCCCTGAGTTTGCGTCTGCGGTTTGTGTTGAAGCCTCTGAAGTGATGCACAGAAGAAAAAGAGAGAGCAAAAAAGTACGTTCTCTGACTTACTGTGAGATCAGTTTAGCCCGTCTGGCTTCTAATGTGTGCAAACTTTAACTTTTTAATCAATAAACATCTCAACAACAACACTTTTTCTCGTTCCCAGTAGCGTTGACACGGGCATAGCCGTGCGACACAGGCTGGCGTAAAGTTCTTTCCTCACTGATGATACACCGGAAATCAAAAGTTACTTTCTCCATTTCTGACACGGGTTGACGGGTAACCTGACCCAAAACATGTTTTGCAGAGAGAAACACATCTTGAAAGGGTTTCGCCTTATTGACAGGGTAAGTGTCACTCAGAACAAGATAGAGAAAGGTCTGAATTGATGCTTCAGCGAATGCAACAAGAGTCAGTTGACCTCACACCACGGACGCACTCACGTTCTGCAAACTTTCAAACTGGCCCAAAACTTGAGTTCGACGAAAAAAAGAAAAAGAATACTGAATTTGTTTTCCTTGCAAACTTGCGCACCAACAACAGAACGAAACAACTTTCAAACTCTGCCCATCTGTCAAACTCGCTGGGCGATTTCCCTAACCACCATTCAAGCTTTCTCTCTCTGTTGTGCACACTGTAGTCACTATGCACCAACCAAAACCGCGCCTCTCAACCTCTCACTGTTATATAACCGTCATCTTAATCAGTCGTCATTGATAATAGAGTTCAGATATAATTTTCAAAAGATAAGAAAACTGATCTGCTTGCTTCATTGCACTCACGCAAAGCACAGCAGTGCGGTGGTGAGTTGTGCCAAGGGGGAGGGGTGCATTTGAGAGGAGAAGCGAAGGCTGATTTGGACAATGTTTTTCTTTGGTATTTTCTTCACTTTTCTTTTTCCATCTTTCTGGCCACCACAGAGGGCTTTCTAGCACTTTTTTTCACTGAATGATGTCATGTATGCTTGAATGGCTTTGATAGCTTTGTGTGAAGGAAAAACACAACATATTGAAAGCTTCGTTGTCTTTATTCTCAGGTTCTCAGGACATCAGCCGCTAGAGGAAGATGTCTACAAACAGCTGCAGCGGTGGATGATGATGATGCTGCTGCATATTGGAACGACAAATACAACGATGGGGAAACAGTACGTTTTCGTCAATGGCTATCATGTTTGATGGAAATCCAGGGTGTTTTTGGCCTGAAAGCATGAATTACCCTAGAAAATGGCACACTGAGGAGAAGAACTCCCTTCAGGGGTCCACTCTGAACTCCCTTTTGTGTAACATTCTGCAAGGGGGAACACTTTCAAAAACATTCACTTCTGATTGTCATTGGATGTGGTCAAATACGATTAGTTCGTCACCTCAAAAACAGGATGAAAGTTGGTCTACGTATTTCAGCAATTCGACAAAATACTGGTTGCCAACAGAGGAGAGATTGCTTGTCGGGTGATGAAAACCTGTCGACGAATGGGAATAAAAAC
>JAAUYG010130072.1_pt1 | contig 13431 bp, 8 predicted proteins | sample 7278091 | NCBI WGS metagenome assembly JAAUYG01 (sample SAMN14350201, study PRJNA611818) | marine sediment metagenome | isolation source: surface marine sediment (0.6m) | place: French Polynesia: Moorea | collected 2018-08
GAACACTATGCGTGATATTAAGTCGCATTTTACACAAGAAACAGCCATTTCAGTACGGCATTGTGCAAAATGTTTTTCCTTTTCATGCCTGCAGGCCATATAGCAACGGCCCGGGACCTTGGTAACGCAGCTGAAACAAACAATGGAATTATGTAAACATAAAACACAGGCGCCTTTGCTGTTGGCTGAGAATCTGGGTCGGGTCAGAATGCAATATGCAAAGTGCAATATGAAAATTTATTGCACGATCGCTTCAGTGGTAAAGTATAGGGAGATTTTTCAGGTATATAATAATCTCACTTATCACATTTTAGCGCCCCATGCGTTGCTGGTGTATTTTAAACTGGTTAAGAAATTATTTTGCAAACAGCATTAATGCTTCTAGAAAGATGTTTAATTAGATCGCAATGATTGATAGTCATGTCATTTGCCCGGTGTCCCTGGGCCCGGTGTATTATAACTTTTTACTCTTGATAGACATAAGAGAAGGCCACATATGTGATAACAAGCTCTTTCGAAACACACAAATTAAGTCAAATTATACAGAGTAAACAAATTAAATTACCATATTGTAACCTCAAACATTAGTCTGACGCTAGCAATAATACATATAGTAACGCAAGCATTAAAAAATATTTTTATTTATCACAGTCTGACCTGATTTACAAGATGTCACTTTTTCCCAGTCTGACTTCATTTGCAAGATTTCACTTTTCCCAATGTGACCTGATTTACAAGATTTCACTCTTTCCCAGTCTGACTTGATTTACAAGATTTAACTTTTCCCAATGTGACCTGTTTTATAAGATTTCACTTTTTCCCAGTCTGACTTGATTTACAAGATTTCACTTTTCCCAATGTGACCTGATTTACAAGATTTCACCTTTTCCCAGTCTGACTTGATTTACAAGATTTCACTTTTCCCAATGTGACCTGTTTTATAAGATTTCACTTTTTCCCAGTCTGACTTGATTTACAAGATTTCACTTTTTCCCAGTCTGACTTCATTTACAAGATTTCACGTGTTCCCAGTCTGATTTGATTTACAAGATTTCACTTTTTCCGCACCACGTGTTGAACGCCTTCGAATTCCTGCTACCCGTTCATTCATGTTTGAATATAAGTAACTCTCCATGGTATAGTTGTAGTAACTGGCGGCGATAATATTCAGGATTGACTGATCAAACCTGTGACAGTTGGCATAACTCGTAAACCTGTCGCCGGGTTTGAATCTACATCCAAGTTTAGAATCAGAAGGGGCGATGCAATCTGGATCGAGACTGCAGAGATAGAGCCAGTACAGAAATCTCCAGAATGCTGACTCCGTGTTGTAGAGCAGAGATACACTCTCTAGACATTCCACCTTCTGCAGACCTTCGGGATTAACATTGAAATATTCCAACATCCTGGGGTTAGTGGCAGCGAAAACTGAATGTCCAGTTCCGGTGAACAGCACGTAGCCGTCAGTCTCCAAGGCTTTCTCGTAGATTGGGAGAAATTCGTCTGAGCCCCGATGTAGGCGAACGGAGGTATCGAGGACAAAGACACCGTCAAAATCCGCTAGAGTCTCCTAGAAATTGGAAAAAGAGGCCCAGGGTCATTGATGATCTAGTAGTATTGCACGTTATTAGACTAAAAGCCAACAAGTGTAACGCAACATCCGAGAAGTAACATTTCTGTGATTATCGTGAACACCAAATAACCGAGTGACATATCCAAAATCCACGCACTATCTGTGCATGGCTTAATTAACTCCAGAGGTCAACATTTCCGTTCTTTTCACTCTACCATCGATCACTGCTTTCTTTATAATATATTTATATATTTCTCACATTTGAAATATAGTAAATATAACCGAACAAATCTTCCGCTTTAAAAGTTCATAACCTAGTTTATATCGACCTCAGCTGTGCAGTTACAGGGAAGATGCTTCTGGAAATAGCCAATAACTCTAGAAAAGGTTCTGTAGCTTTTAAATTTACACTCCAATATGGTCACACAAAGAGAACGAAACAAACATGAAACATTGGAAAATGAAAAGTGGGGGATCTCTTTAAATACTGCGTGTGAAAACACTGTCTTGTTCACAATTTTAGGAAGACTGGTGGCGAATACAAAGGTAGGAGAAGTATGGTTTTGAAAATTAAATTGCTCTAGAATATATAGATCAGACAAATACACTGGTAAAATTTCAAAGGGATGTAGCCAATAGCTACGGAAGCCCTAAAGGGATCTTGGGATAAAAAAATATTCAGAAGTGCTATTTTGTTCCCTTGAATTAGTATTTCCTTCCCCGAATTATTTTTTCGTTCCCACAGATTATTATTTCGTTTCCTAGAATTATTATTTTGCTCCACAAATTATTATTTCGATTCCATGAATTAGTTCTCAAAAATTAGTATTTCGTTCCCTCGAATTATTATTCCGTTCCATCGAATTATTATCTCGTTCCCACGATTTTTCGTTCCCTCTAAATACCAAATATTTAACATTTCGTTCCCTCGAAATAATAATTCGTTCCCTCAAAATAACAATTGATTCCCTCGAAATAATATTTCGTTCCCTCGAAGAAGTAATAATTCGCTCCCTCCAAATAATAATTCGTTCGCTCGAAATAGTTTGTTCGAGAGGCCGCGGAGAGAGAGAGAGAGAGAGAGAGAGAGAGAGAGACATAAGACAAAAGAGACTGTAGGGGCAATATGCAGATAGATAACTAATAACAACCTAAATGAATAAATTTATTAACAAAAGCCAGCATTTCCAGTGTAAATGTAATTCTACATGGATAAGATTAATTACATTATCTTGTTTCATTTCTAAAATAATTGTCCTGCTGTCTACGTTTCTAACCGGCTTCCAGTTGTGAGCTTCGAGTACTACAGGAATTTTTTTCTTTATCGATATGTATGAAATTGGATGCGAAAGTGCAATTTGATAAATATGACTTCAAATTCAATTTTATGGCGCCTAAGCAGTGGCTTTACCAAGTATAAAACTTATACTCCTAAAGGATCTAAAGGTTTTCGAGCCCTGTCGATTTAAAATAGACAACACGATTCCTGTAAAGTGGTCTACTTCTCACCAATGACTTCTGGTGATTTTCAAAGGAAGTGTCAAGATTGCGAGGCATCAACTATTTACTGCGATATGTTGATTTATAACAAAATCAATTATCATTGTAATCACTATATATATGTAATCACTATAGATTATAATCACATGTCTCAAAAGTCTTGTATTTTAGCAAGCCTGGACAGTATTTATATTTATGTATATTAGAGCCACATGCGTGCTGTCCGCTCTCTGCAAACTGTGCTACATTAAAGTCATAATGTTCCCTTCCTACATTGTCCTATGAGCACAGCTACTACTCACACTGGAAGTAGCTGTGCTTGCAGTGGCGGCCAAAGTATAACCACCTCCACATTACAGTGACGACAGCGCGAAACAATGGTACGATTGGTTTGGAGAGTTTGACCGGAACTGCTTTTGAATGGCCGATACATTTACCAAAATCGACTTCAAGCACAGGTACTTTCAATGTGAGTAGTGGCTGTGCTCATAGGACAATGATTATTGGATGGATCTGTGATAACATAGAAAAAACAGTCGAGTATCAAGAGACTTTTTCGAGGTTTCTTGTGGTCCTTTTTTCTAGGCACGGTGCTCAGGAATGCCAAACATGTCTAAGTAGCGCTGGAATTACTTTTGCTCATGTTGACCATCACTGGTGCATGCTTAATAAGGCTATGTATCGGTGGTTATATACATCACACTGCATATAACACGATTTATGTATGTATATGCTCACCACGTCGATTTCACTCACGATCAACCGAGTTACGTAACCACAAAAATTACCATTCTACGATATTGCCGTGCTCGCGTCCACACTCCCTGGTCCAAACGACATACCTTGATCACCAACGGTTTGAATGCGTAGTTGCTCAGGGTTTTGACATGTGGTGGGTACTGTGAGAAGTTCAGCTGCCGGTAGATCACGTTGCAGAATGATTTAACCTGGGAAAAGTACATTTATCCACCAGTGCATACAAAATACAGCTTAAGAAGATTCCTGGCAGGGTAATTTGGGGGGGGGGGGGGACCATGAAGTTTGAACTTGATTAAATGTACTGCAGTTCAATCCTATAGCGGTTAATAAAATGTGGATTTCGAGTTTGAAAAACATTTGACATTGGATTTTGACTAATTCTTGCTCATTGTCGTAAGGCAGAGATGTATTGTTAATCCTTTCAAACCTGGTCGCCGATTTGATGCCCGGGCGACAAATTAAGACATGTTTAGCTCTACGATCAGCCGTTTCCGAGGTACAGGCCAAATGTCAGTCAGTTTCTCCCTACGGTCAACCGCTTCTGACTTATAGGGCACTTAATGCCACTGGGTCCAATGTCAACATTCGCCCTCATGGGAAAATTTCAAAGTGTAATAAGAAATTTAAATTTACGAAATTAAGATGAAAATTCATGAGACGTTTGAGATAATTTCGAAAGGAAGAGTGTTCTGAGGCTTTCGCTCCGATGGGGTTCTATGTTAAGGAAAATAATTGTTACAGTTCGCTAAAAATTTAAATTCCTAAAATTTCCAAAAAAAATAGAGCATTACTTTATGAGGGCCATTGAGATAAAAAAGAGATGTTTGCGATTTTAGAAAAGTAACATTTGAAAGTTTGGCTCCCATTAGGAAAAGGAAAAGGGAAAACACATTAAAGTTGCGAAAATCCGAATTTAAAGAAGACCAAAAAAACGGTCTGAAGATATGGTAGACAACTACCTTTCCACAAATTTTGGCGTTAATTCGCAGAGCCGGGTCCGAGAAAACACCTTTAACGGACCGGCAGACAGATGCCTGCGTCATGACATTATTTTAGCTCGGCTGCTACAGTCCGACAGGTGTCAAAGTTACAATTATTGAAAAGATGGGCAATGGTACCCATTGCACAATGATAACCAGTCAAGCACCGCGTCAAGATCTTCTTGTATTGAAAGTTACTATTGACGGCGTACAGTGGGTAAGTAATGCTCCTTCAAATTTGTAAAATCTGAAAATTAAACTGTCAAATGCCACGGATACCGGATGCAAATTATCAGGCGCCCGATTATCCTGGTCTAAAACCACCTTTCCACCCTGCGCTATACCGTACTTCAGGTTAGTCTAGTCCCTGGTATAGTTACACTCTGGTTTAATCGTAGCCAAACGGTTGAAAAGATTCCGGCCAGTAAGTCTCCTAGATATTATTTTCACTCGTCCACAACATTGGGACATCATACACTGGCATTCCACAAATTTCACATTAAATAATAAGTCTAAAGGAACCAATAAAAGTTAGGAACATTATCTATAAAGAATCGTCAAATCAGAATCGACGAATAGCCATACCAATTTTCAATCACTTGCAAGTATACTCGTCTGTTCAATCTTCACGCCCGTCAATACCGCGATTTATAAGCAATCCAATCGGGCTTAAAACCGTAAGCTCTGATGAGATATTATTTTGATATTATTCGTTGTTCTCTTGAAATGTGTAGCTCAAAATAAATTACTAGATATCAGGTAATTTGTTATTCCTGGGTAAAACGAATCGAGCGACACATGACCTCACCTGCGCTACTTGTATAGGATTCAGTCCAAGATCGTAGTACACAATAGTCCGGTTGGGCATCATCTCCTGAAAGTTTGCAATGGCCGCCTGGGCCACCCTGTAGAAGCCGCTGTTGGCGTAGGTGAGTAGGACAAATTTACTCGCGCTCTCCATGGTCAGCTGCTTCAGGTATCGTTTCGGTATAGCTTGATACTTCTGGATATCTCGCCTTGAGAAATTGAAGGCTTTCTGCGCCAGTGGGAAAGCCTCTCCATGGTAACCGGACTGTGGGAGCGACAGATGCTCACCATGACGTAACAACTGGAATAAATATTAAATACTTTGTTTATGGTGGTGCTCTCTAAGCGTGTTTAATCTTTACCACTCTGCAGCAAAGCAATGTACTCAACATTAAATCTAACGGTGCTAGAATCCCCATATAAGATTTTTAATAGTGTTCAATAGTGGCGTACGACCTTGCTACTCATTTCTAAGATATAAGGGCTTGATACACGAGAGCTTCACCTTTGAAGCTCAGCCAATGTAATGTGAGATCTGATGGTGCGGCTAGGTGGTGGTGATATCACAGTTTAACGGCACATCAACACCAAAAGGGTCATACAGTGCCAAAACAGGTGATAATGATTGCAACGTCAATTCAAGTCGCTACAGTCTAAGAACTGCACTGCGTGAGAGCATTCGCTATCAGGCCAAGTCTGAACAAAATGTCCGACAAGACCTGATACCCAGGATGCGCCACGGGGAGGCTGCTTTCATGCACCGCATGGTGCGGCTAGGCTAAGATACACGTATATGACTTCCTGTTAGTGTTTAATGGACACATGCTACAGGCTTCGTTTGTGAGATAAAATAAGGTTTCAACAATGAACTTGAATGAACTTCAATCTGATCTTCGAGAGACCCTCAAGGTCAAATCTAATAGCATATTTGGACTTCCCATGATTATAGGACGTCTTACCATGCTTAATACTGCAGCATGTATTCCCTAGTTGTTCTTGTTTCAGTGGCTTTTAAACATCTGTGAACCTGAACTTAACATGTTAAGATCAAACCAGCTCAAATACAGTAACCCATATAGGTTCCCTGATGAGGTACAATAAGGCGCTAACAGTAATATATGGCATAAGTCAGCTCCTTGATGAGACATAACAATTCAAAACCTTAACTTGACATTCCAAGGTCACCCAAGGTCAAATCTACGATGCAGGTGAACTCCCCAAGTGATACTAATAAGCTGGGGCGTGATTTAATAAGAAACGTAAAACTAAGAGATCCAGTCTTCTAAGCTTCTCTTTAGTGTAAGTTAAGCCTAGTTGGGTTACCTCAATTTCGGGTTGAGGAGCAGGGGGATCGGTAGTCGTGCGTACAGTTTCTACACTGTTTGAACTCTGTGGATGTGCCTCAGCTGTTGTAACAACTGTGTTCTCCAATACTGTGGGACGAAGGAAAGACAAATATGAAAAAAATAATACATGTACAATGCCACATTACTAATTGTATTTTCGCAGGATTTGGCAAGTAGGTACCCGTGCAAAAAAAAACCTACCCGCTTAATGAGACAAGATGACCCTCGAGTATTCGAAAGTTGCGTGTGTATATTATTCTTTTTTCTTATTTTAGAACATTTCCTAAGAGATCACAATTATAGGGTCATGATGAAGAACACCTATAAACTTAATTGTTTAATTTTTATTCAATATCCACATAGTGGAAAAGAGATTTACATAAAACGTCAAACAAATAAAGCATTGACGCACCTTAAAAATATAACGCAGTTCTCATCAGATGGACCCGCAGGTGCTGCTCTTAAATGGACTACATGTCCACACAGAGCAGAATAACATAATTAACATTTGTTATAATTACTAGGGTAGTTAATAAGAAGTTCTGTCGAGGAATGGTCTTACGTCACAGTTCTCTCCCGTAAAGAGGAATCTCCTACCAGGGTGCCATTTGAAAAATATAAAGACATCAAACAAAAGCTCCACATTCTTGTTTGACTTGCAAACCTTAAAACTTCTGTGACGAGAAGTCCAAGAGAAATGTTGTAACACCAATATTTCGGGCCCGTATTTCTGTTTATTTTCACTGTTTATGCATTTGGGAGGTCAGGATATTTTCAATATTCACATATCATCATTGTTGTAAGTCCAATAATGCACTGCTCACAGTGTGGAAATATTCCATATAGACAACTGCACAGCCACAGTATTGGAGGACGAGTCATGCCCTTGAAATGGGCCGCTGGGTATATACCCCGGGCCTTAATTTATTAGTCGTGTTAGATATGAGCTCATAAACCCCGCCTGTGTGCCTGTCAAATCCGCAGCACCATCCCTAGTAACAGTTGTTAAAGTATTTAAGTGTACACATATGCTAATTTTATTTTCCTGTGTGTGGTGGTTTTTTTTTGTTTTGTTTTGTTTTTTAAATGAAGTACTTTTATGGATGACCCTCTTGTTGTTCTGGGTCCAAGCAGCGTGCGGGCAATAGGGAGTATTTAAAACCCTTTGGCGAGAAAGCTTTTCCGAAGATACCCAAAAAAAGGCTAAAGGCGCGAAAACAGGGGCATCTCGCGATGGGCGGAGCTAGCATTTGTCGCAATATGATTGGCTAAAGGCTAGTCATATGGCCAAGGTTGTTTGACTTCCGAACGAAACCGATTATTCATACTGCGAATTTGTGGCACCAAATACTCCCTAGTCATTGAAACTGCTACATACTGGACGCGAAATCTTCACTCACACAATCGGGTGCTAAACGCAGGATGTTTAGTTTTCTTTTGTTTATAAAAATATTTATACTGAGCCGGCCACTTACACTGAATATGTATTCTCCCATGGTCCTACATGTAGTTAAATGCCAACTACTAAAATACATAAAATCTTTTGCAAAAAGAACAAACTATTAAACGGAATGTTTAAAACTGCCTTCTGAATGGGACTAAACAGTCCCCCTGTTCATATTTATGTTTCAAGGCCACATTTTAAATTGCATCTATGTCATTTCAAGGTGGAAAGCGACATTAAATATGTCATAATGTCACTTTTATTAGGCACCAGGTCACCCTTTGAATCCCCGTTAGGTAGCAAGTCAATTTCAAGGTACCCACAGTTCTTGAGTTCATGCGGTAAATCACTACACTTCTTATAGTATCCAGTTTCTTAATAATTTCGGCATTTGGGTTTACTAGGGATAATAAGTTTATATGAAATATATAGGCGGGTACACAAACGGCGATTATTAGACTGGTTTTGCAAGAAATGTCGTGCCCTGTCTATTTAGACCTTTGTCAATTAAAGCACAAACACATAGAATACTTCTTCATTTCTAGTACAGTTGGGCCAACTAGATGATTGACCACATCAATAATGCCTTCCATACTCTATCCGTACACTGCCTTACAGTTTTGTGAACTTTACCAACATTTGGTGCATGTTCTCAGGCAAACTAATCAATATTATGGCTGCCTTACATTCATTGTGAACTTTACCAATACCGATATTTGGAGCATGTCCTCATGCGGTTAAGCAATAATCAATTTGGGGTTGCATGAATTTATTACAGTAGAACCTGGGAATTAGGGACACCCAAGGGACTATGAAAAACTGTCCTGAATTCTGAGGTGGTCTTATTTCTCAGGTCCATTTCCATGTACTGAATAGGCCTAGGGGCTGAAGTAGCTGTCCCTAGTTCCCAGGTTGTCCCTCTTTATCATGTGGTAATAAAGACAGGCTTCATTGTAATTGCACGCACAGGATACAAATATGATTGCCGAACCTTGTATATGTAAGTTTAAGGATCTTTTTGAGGCAATTTACAACGTGCAGGTTGGAGATGTACTGGCACCAAAATAAGTTATGCATTTATACAACTCCCAAATAAGAGAAGTATAAATACGCGTGTACGATGAGTGTACCTCGTATCTTGTTCACCGTCCAAAATAATTCTTATGAAGACTTTATCGAGTACCAAATAACATGAATTTTGTATGTTGCTTTACCATGTGGTGGCCACATGGACATTCAACAATTTCTTATCGTACAAATGCAAACAAAGTGCTGAATCTTATTGTCCTGCTTTCTCACCATTGCGGCTGAGACAACGAGGATTTGGAGAGGCTTTATCCTCACAATATTAATTTACATAAAATAAACTTAATAAACTGAACTGTAGCCAATGTAATCTCACTGGTAGTTTAGGATGGTCGGTACAAGTCAGGATAGAAATGTTAACACTACTCTCTCATACTGTGACGCTATATATACGACGGACATACTCCGTTATATCTGTATGTTTATCTTCACGTTGCTACTATTTTCTGACAATATAGGGCCAACCTCGGACCCGATTTAACCAGTTCTTCTAAGAATCTAAGAATAAGCCAAGTTAACATTCGATGTTTACCTAGTATCGAAACCAAAGGGTCATTACCATCAGAAGAGAGATATGTCAGCTCAGGTGGAATTTGTCGTCAGCAAGTTTACGAATATCCATAAAGGTCAATGATTTAATACCAGATTCTGACATAACTTTATCTATTTCTGTTTTGTAACTCGATTGAGTAACAGTATGTTGATTTTCGCAAAAGATTGTTTGCCTATCAGACAGGGGATTTAACTTTGAGAACGTCCAAATGGACTCAATCTGGATTGAGCCAGAACTCAATCTCCTGTCTTTATTATTACTACAGACCACCAAATCCTCCAGCTGACATTATTCGAGCAAATATTGATCGGTACAGCTTTCAAAGCATTTGTCCCAAACCCAAAATATTGTTATAATCTTGGATTATTTTAAAAGGTGTGTAGCCTTCAACGGTAATAATACAAAGAGTGAGGTCAATACGTTCTGGAAACAACCGATTTCGGGGGTACCCTGTTAAAATGGTCTAAGGAATCCTCGTGGTGTAAAGTATATGATGAGAGTTCTTCAAGTATCGACCCTAGGTCCTTTACTATTATAATATATGTCAGCGCCATGGTTGGTGCCGCAATTAGTGATCCACTTGCAGCAAATACACCCTTGATAAAACCACTGCACATCTTGAAGATATAGAAACTGTAAACGGTGACATTGAAGACAGTGGGCTGAACAATAGCGAATGCACATTTCTTTATGATTATACGAAACTTATTCGACGCCGGACATAGATTTTGCCTCAACCTTGTCAAAATTAAAACCAGTTTTTGTTTTTGTTTTTTGCAAAGTTATGTACATTTTTTCATAAACTGCCCCCACTTGGCCATTCCACGCCAACAGCTGATGAATAAGGGACACATACAGAGGACTTTTCCAAATTGCCTTTCCCCAATTTGGCCATACTGATAAAATATATCTTGTGGACATTTTTATTGATGGTGTGATCCTGGTACTCTTACACAACGATGCTAAGATATTCTCTGCAGTCCAAAATTTCCTTGCTACCCGTGGTAGATTTGCACCAGACACAAATCATAAGCTTGTCCGTTAAAAAACGGTTTAAATTCCCTCCAGATTCCATGCATTGGCGAACACAGTGCCCAATGCGTAACGCATTTTATTTCCAGGGATGCACATTTATATACCGTACGCCATGTTTATTGTAAACTTCAGAAAATAAAATCAAAGTTTATAAAAAAAAAATCAAGCACCAGCATGGTGCTTGATTATTAGGGACACTTAGGGGAGTAGTGCGTTGGCTGAACAGTAAAACCCTCTGCCTTAGATCTCTGGGTCGCAGGTTCGAATCCAATCTGCAGCACTCTCATCTTTCTCTTCCTTTACCGGTTCGGTCCTTTTTATAGCCAGCCGCAACTTGTACAGAAAAATATTTTTGTACGATATAAAGGCAACACGACGTAAAACTGAAAGCTGAAAAGTTACATATTTATAACAAAACATTGGAAAATAAAATCCAGATCACCATGATCCGCCCTTAAATATCAATAAATACCACGGTGTAATCATTATAATCATTTTAGGTATAGAGTTGCTAAAATTTCCTCAGTACACTTAAATGTCCTCTTGAGTCAGACTGAAATAATATCTTGACCTCTGGTGTCCTTGCCTTGCGGTTGTGCGCCCACGGAAAGAATTTGTTACTATAGTTAATTCGTCCTACTCGTATAATGACAAATTCGACCGTCTACATGTATATCCACACTGAACATCCCTATTTTCCTGCAGCCCAGTAGTCCTACAGCTCATTGAACCACTGACCATTTATCCTACAGTCCAATAGTATAGCCTACGTTCCTACCGATCGATAAATTTATCTTGTAAATTCACGCATGTCTGCCCATTGACATCCAAAGCCCACCTAACAGCCCATTTGTCCTACGGGACATTACTCATACGAAAATAGCGAGAATGCCATATTACACACCGCGATATCACCTCAGCCATACAACCCATTAGATCTATATTTATCTGTGCTTTGTTGTGTCAGCAGAGCTTTTGTCGTGGCGTCCGACGTCGTCCGTCAGCTTCCCTCTTCTGTCGGTAAATTCGTCTTCTAAGAACCATTAAAGCACAAACAGTTAACGAACATGAAAATCAGAAAAAGTTTGGACGGGTAGCCATCTTTCCACAACTTGTGGTGTCCATACAGATTTCGGTTGGCGAGAAAGACTTTTGCATACGGACGACAAACGACGGCGCCATGAAAATAGCTCTACTGACACAGTCAACCAGAGCTAAAAGTCAAATTATACTATAAAAAATATAAAAACATATAGACGCCTGACAAACGCTTTGACCGGTCAAAAACAAGTTGGGTCATGTTTGGCTCCTTAGAAAGATATTGTAGACATCTCAAAGACAAATGACGGTAAAATAACTCACACACACCTATTTAAATAAGCGTATTTATTACTTAAATGAACCAACTAAGGAAGCTTATTTAAATAATTAAATATTATGCGTATTTAAATAGAGATGTTTGAGGTATTTCTACCACCAAACAGATGTAGGGCCAAGGATAAGCTGTCGGATCGGCTAATAGGCTCTAAAATCAATGGGCTCTTACATTGTATAGTCCGAATCATTCCAATCTCGCGATTAACTAATCTTGAATACAGTTTCAAAAACTAAATCTTGGCACTTACATGTAACCGCCTGCAGCAAATCATCATAATATTGGCAGCAAATAGAAGTGCGCCAAGGAGCAGATTAGTCAAATATGGTATAGTAAAATAAGCTACTAGTCTATGATATGGTCAATTCAACTTGGTCTTTATAATGGCATCGGTTTGCACACTCATTGTCATTAAGTTCGTGAATAGTACTGGCACCAAGGGTTCTGCTGTAACGACGTTAAACAAACTAACAAAGTTTTACTCTACTCCATCATATAATTGGCGTTCAGGAGGATTGGAACATTGTGCCGGGCTCCTTTATGCTCGTATTACATGCCTATATATGTCATACATATTGTTACTGTGCTGTTAGATTTTGCAAATTACTTCAGCCCTCTGGTTGCTGGGTATAACAAGTAACTAAAGATTGAACCGTTAGCGTGTTCCCGTAAAATATCTTGCAGCTGGAACTGGCACTCTCTACTTATCAGGTAGGCCTACTGCCTGCCTGCGTGTATATGGTGGTCATATCACCGACTGCAAGTTGGATTCGGTGCTGTATGCAGGTGTATGTGTGTGAGTTAATGTGGCCCTATCTTGTTTGGGTCGAACAGCTTTGGGGTGCCAAGCCACCGATTTATTTCCGCCACAGGTGAACAGAAAGGAATCACTCAGACCATTTATACTGACTCCGAGCAGCCCAGTCGGTTGCCTAACTCATTAATGTCAAGCGCCAAGCTGAGAAGCGCAAAC
>JAAUYG010201812.1_pt1 | contig 13431 bp, 5 predicted proteins | sample 7278091 | NCBI WGS metagenome assembly JAAUYG01 (sample SAMN14350201, study PRJNA611818) | marine sediment metagenome | isolation source: surface marine sediment (0.6m) | place: French Polynesia: Moorea | collected 2018-08
CTATTTCGTTTGGAGCCCCAAATTTATGCCGGAATAGCGCGTTCAGACCAGAAATGTACCGATATATCGGGAGTTATGCCGGCATAACTTTCTGGTGTGAACCCGGCCTAAGTGCTTGAATATTGAAGGATGCTTGAGGATCCTAAAGCTGGGACATGGTCGTTGTCTCCTGCTGAGAGATGGCGGGTCAGCACTCACTGTGAATGAAGCATCATCTATCTAGACTATGGGTATCTTTGCTTTGTCTTGGACTGAAGCCTTTAATAACATGTGTTCCATCTTCGACATCACAGACAGCAAGACACCCATTGACTACTGTAACCTCGTCCTAATATTTCCTTCTTCCTTGCAGCAACTGACCTTGTTGGAGCTGGGTAAGTGCTCCAAGAAATCAATCATCGAATAAAGGACTTTCATTGAACACCTGAGTCAGTGACCTTTGCCTACATAAACTCTTGGTGCTTAAAAAGTACTAAATTATGAATTACATGACACAAGACGTATCACAATTGGTCCAATATACAGGTATATGAGAAAGGCACATTTATCACCTACCGGTACTTATGAATCATCATTATTCATCAACAACAAACATGGTAAAATGGCAGATCTATGCCAGTTGATGTTGCTGCCAGTTACCTGTACACAAGTGTTCCATCCTGAGAGCCATATTAATATTCAGTCAGTCAATTATAATGAGATTTAACTTTCACATCCAGGTAAACTTTGAAATTTTTTTCTTTTAATATTACACACCGTTCTAGATTCAGGCAGTGACGAGTGCCATGACTACTAGTGAGTTGTAATTGAATGCAGACTAATGGATGATGTTCTGATCAAATGAATTACAAATGGTAGTCCTGTTGATGAACCTGTGATACTTTAGAAATACATTTCAGCATGACTACTCTGAAAGATTCGACTTCTATAAAACTGCATGCTGCTCTCATGCCATGCCATGACTAAATTGGGGTCTTGAACAGCAGTTGTGTGAAATATTGGATGTAGTAATTTTAAATGATTTCTTGAATAAAATGGATTTTTTTCTCCTAGAATCAGACTAATATTTTTTTACTTTTGCTATCAAACAAGATTCATTAGTATGGTAAATGGGTCTCACTATATTTGGTTTTGAAATAATACACATCTCAACAATTATATTTCAGCAGTGCCTCACGAGTCTTTTTATATGTTCTGCTTGTACATGTTTAAACTAAAGTATCGCTTGTCCTGAATTGTAGTAAATTATGAGGTAACATGGTTACATACCGGTACAGTATATGTCTTGCTTTCAATTTGTTCATCAGTGCATGTGATTATTATATATTATTAGTCAAATATTATTAGTCAAATATACATCACCAACATTTAACCTTAGATGAATGTATTAGTTAGTGGAGTTGTAAAATCACTTTAATGACTTGGCTTCAATGACCCTAGTGGATTGCCTAACAAGATGAAATAGAGCAGTAGGGTGTGATATATATGTATACCCGCACTCAAGCACTGACTGAACCCCAGCCAGCTGTGACTGAACCACTGCTGCTGGACTTCCTGGCTGCAGCAGTAAATCTGTGCCAGCATTTAAACCTCCAGTGTGTAGCATTTTACCTCTGCCCAGAAACCCACCAGTGAGATAGACCACACACACACAGAACCGTTTCTTCTAATGCCACTCACAGCAAAAACCATTAACAGAAACAAGATATATGTAACAGCAAAGCTTATATTTGGATCCCAGTACCTTGATGTCCAGCCATTGGGGCCTCAAGAGAATGAACAGTTGGTTGGAGGTAAAGGCTCAAGCCAAATTAAGAGATTTTACCATGGGAAATCAAAGTGGAGGGCCCTTCACTATCTCTCCAAAGCAGGGTTGTCTGCATCCCAGTTGAAGAGAGGAAATAGAAGCGTCCTATAGCTTTTTATATCAGGTGCCAACCCGGTGAACCGCCAGAAGAATGTTTCATTGTTGCAGACAAAGCCATGGGCTGCAATCTCTCTCTGACCATGGTGAGCTAATGAAAGGTCAGACCTGGTCAAAGACACTGGGGACATCTAATTAAAGGAGGTGTCAACCGGACTGCAGAAGACTGCTCATGCAATGTATTCTCAGACCTTGGTGACATAGACCACTGTACACTGTACAGCCATTAGAATCATTATTCAGAATGCAACATGTGCTATTCCGTCAAATAGTTAATAGTTCCCATTAATATATCCAATGATTCGCATTAAAAAATAAGCCATACTTGTACCTTGTAACAGTAGTTATAGGAGAAAAACTGATTTTGTAAGTATATTTTATTAGCTCATTATATGAATTGTGAGCTGATGATGCCCAAATATAAATTCCGGGTCAAGATTTTCCATAGATACATCCACCAAATATGAAAGGACTAATGGTTTAAAGAACTGACCTGGGCTGTGTATTACTTAAAGTCTCTTCATATAATTTTTTCCCTCTCTATTTAGTTTTGCTCCTTATTTTGTCTGGTCTCAGCTTGAAATGCAATCACATTTCACAAAAGAACTCATAAGTTTTCAGACAATGTTTGGCATTGCTCAGAAAAATCTGGAGCTATTAATTGGTGAACAGTATGGCGAAATTTAGCACTCAATTTTGTCATTCAATTGGGACTCTTACATTTAATTTTCTTCTGGCACATGCTATGTTTAAAATGTTATACGAATTGTAAGATGTTGCATAAAAGAAGGTTTTGTATGTGTTAAACCCACAAAATAAACAAGACACCCCAACCATCCTTTGGTCTATGATGCTCATCACATCATTATAAGTCAAGAGATGCCACGGGGTCAAACAACAAGGCTGAAAATCCAGTCAATGCTAGTAACACTGGTAAATTTGTACCGGTACAAAATACTGTCATTACTTTCACCAGAGACCCTAGATGCCTTTTTTACCACAGAATGTTTATATCACATCCCATGATTTCTATAATGAATACTGTCAGCGGATTAAAACAAAAAAAAAAGTGAAATTATAAATTTATTGTCTTTTTTTACCGCCTGTATTAACAGAGAGGAGTTGGTGACCCCAATGCACTCCTGAAATAAAGAGCAAAAATAAGGAGGAAAATGCTGTCAGGATTTCAGTGAAATGTACCTCCGCAAAACCCTTATTCCTCAACCAAAGAACTTTTTGAAAAATAAGGAGAAAAATTGTAGTTAGTTCTTTACTGGCTTAGTGAAACGCCCCCTGTACATGCTGTAGGTGACACACGAAAATGTCTGTGGCAGATGGTGAGTCTTTGAGGTGGTGTCAGAGCCAGGTCAAACAAGCATCTGAAATGCCTTTCCTGGGTGGAAGTGGGGTGGGGTGGGGGGTACAAGAAGAATAGGTATATGTACATGTATCAAACATGTACAAGCCATCTACCATGTTTACTAAGCAGTGAGAAGCAAGGACACTGTAACAATGTCATTAACTCTTTGTGCTTTGGGGCAATCTGTATTGACACATCATGACACACTGACTGTACTTTCATACCGCCACATATCCTTCGACTGTCAGTTATATTCCAATGATCATACCCGGCATATTGAAAGATATTGAAACAAAATACCAGCGGTCATGAAATAATGATGCATATCCAGTTCCTTATATAATTGGGTAGCCTGAAGGCCAAAAGTTTCAATCTGCAGTGAAGGGAAACTAATGATCTCCACTGTAAGGAGGCCAGCTACAGGGCTATCTGACTTTAACAAGGGTAATTACAATATCTTGTTCCCTCTTCTGGGTGTTAATAACCAGGCATTCTGCTTGTTCACAGTAGCGTGAGCCCTCTCAAATTAGGTCATTTTGTTTGTCTGAACAGGATTACTGCACTTATGATCCTCCCCGGATGCAATTTTGCTCAATTCAATGTCTTCCTATTCCTTATTGTCTGAGATAGAGAAAAGACTACCAGTAACCAATATTACTGCAGAGTCTCAGGAAAACCACTATGGCTTCCACTATGCCCGCACAGGTTGTGCAGATGCTGAAGGCTATTTACTGTATGTTAGAAACTGAAGGCAAATATTCAGTTACAACAAGCTTGTCATTTTCTTAAAATCGAAACTCAGATACTTGACTACCCATAAATGCTGGCATGTCTAGTGATGTCAAAGCTAGTTGTTAGCACAGTCACGGTCAGAAACTATTAAATTTTGCTGTACAGATCACGCAGATAATGCTTCTGTCATACTGATCATCCTGAGTAGTCAGTCGTAACCACTTTAATTGTCTTGAAAGGGATGCATCACAGTACTTACTGGTGGTCTAAGGCCAGCAAAGATAGCGATTTACACATGTTACAAGGTACTGTACATTATTACACCAACAGTTTATGTCCCCAAGTCCCAGCTGTTTAGTTTTGATCTTCAACTTGTCACATTAAATCACAAACATTCACAAGTGCCCCATATAAACATGCGGACAGATGTACATAAATTTGTATATAAACTTGTCAGTCCTATTGCTGTCTGGGAGACACTGGAAGCTGTAAATGGTGTCTATATATATTCTACAGCAGTAAAAGCCTCAGACAAAGATCACACTTGATTGTCACTTAAGTCAGAGCAGAGGCAAGTACATGTAGCTTTAAAACCAAATTTCCATCAAAATTCTCTACAGTCAACACAAAGCATTCGTGAAAGCTCCCTGACACTATTTTATATCTATTGGGAAAGAAAACATGTTGTTTCCCCCAAAACACTATACTGCATAAAACATTTATTATCGAGCAATGGAGAGTATTACCAACTGGGTATTGTATGTTGTTTCAACATAAAATCATAGTTTAATAAGTGATTTACTGATGTTTCCCAGTTTCCTCTAGATCATTTGCGATTTCCAAATACATCAAAGGCTAACGGATACTAATGAGATCCTAGGCTGTCACCTTGAACGTATAGTTTAATTAACTAGGTTACAGGTTTTCCCTTATAACAGCATCACCACCCAATACAGTTTGTTACAGCTTGCTGTCCAGAAGACAACTTTAGTCATGCATGCAGTGGAACTTGTACTATACTAAATCTGTCCTGTCAAGGTCATGGAGTACATTTCCCCTACACAAATAGCCACTGCCATGCCCACGCCAAGTAACCAGTGTTATAATTTCTTATTTCCCTGCAAATTTCCCTTCCCGGAGTCCAGTGCATACAATGGAATTATATTGCTTTCATTCCCCACAAATTCCATTTCCATCGACTGCGCTGGACCCGTGTAGCACGTGGTTCATCCCATCCTAATTGTGTGAGGCAGCTGTCCACTCAAATCCACTTCTGGAAGACCAGGGGACAAAATGATCTCTGGCTAAAACGTTAATGCTTGGCAATGATTAATATAAACACTTCTGAGCTTCAATTCTTAGAATTTCAGGCCATCAAATTTTTTTAAGAAAATCAGAACCGCTGCAGGTCACCTAGAAACAAATGCGGAAACTCCAACCTGACTATCTGGGTTTCTTCTTGGAAAGACTACGGATTCCGAGTAAACACATCTTTAACCAAACATGGTCCACAGGGAGGTAATCATATTAGGAAGGCTTCCCGCGTCCCAGTGTTCAGCTTGGCCAGCGAGAATGTGGTAGAGCAGAGTTTGCTGCAATGATCTGCCACTTAAACTGATTGAGATAGACCTGGAGACAACTCCAGCAATGGACCAATCTGCATGCTAAGTGAGATGGTAGAAGCGTTGGTGTAGATCTGTGGAGATGTCCAGCTCCCCACTTCTGGCCCAGGCAATTTGCCAGACTATAGAAAGACGCTGACATTCCAGTAACGTTGCTATGACCATATGGCTACAAGATGCGGGAATATTTGTACCTACGGTATTATTATTATTATTATCATCATACAGATTTATATATACCGAATATGTCCTATTAAATAGAAGCGCATGCCCTAATAGACGCGCACTACCCTGCAGCAAAAAAAACACATCATATCAAATTCACACAAAATGCCTGATAAAACATCAAAAGATTGTCCAAAAACAGTGAAAAAAAAAATTCGAGCGGTATTCCGGTCTTTTGGCTGCTGGACATGCGCAAATCACCATTTCCTTGTAAACAAAAGTCCACATGGTTCCTGTTTACTGTATATATGCGTATTGTAGGTACATGCGTATTGTAGGTACCGGATGACAGGATTTATTGTTGAAATTAATAGACGTGCACCCAAGCCCTCGCGCACTGTGCTTTTACTAGTATTATACGGTATAGCTCCTTACCACACAAGTGCTCAAGGCGCTTAATTACCAGTTAATAACGAGCCTTTTACAAACTTTTTATATTCCGTAATTAAAAACTACCGACTACACATCTATATACCCGGTAGTGTTTTACCAAAAATTAGCAGTACCGGTTGTCAAAAACATAAACGAGGACCTACATGTAGTGGTAAATCAAATGTACAGATTCAATGTTAGTAGGTATGAAACATTGCAACATCCCCCACCCCCACCCTACTCCTCCCCCACCACCACCGCCCAACCACACCCCTCCAATAAATTGCAAGTAACTGTAATAGAAGCTGTTGCAGGTTTCTGAACATCAGGGAACTTTTCCAGCAGTAGCATTACCCTAGTACAAATTGTTGGCCCAAGTACATTTTCTTAGGACTCTTAAATTTAGAAGAACCAACTACATCCTATAGCACAGATCACTGTGGTAGATACATACATGTACTTTGTTATCTGCTACACCTACACACAGGAATAATAGTCTGTGTCAATGCACAATATATCCGCAGGGGGTGGCGGAACAAAAATGCCTTTCAAAAGACTGTAATAATGGGGACAGTGTGGTCATGTTTAGTCTGCTGACATGGTAAACATTTAGGAACCAAAGGACCCAACCCTATATCTGTGTTCACCCATGTACCCAGTTACATGTACCTGACTATCAGTGCTACACTGTCCCTGTCAGTAATGGGGGAAAAAACTTGTATTTGCGCACCACACTGGTTGACTGCCTAATGATGGTTCAACAAACACCCAGAGCTGCATCTGTATATATTTACTTATCATCTGTCATGTCTCATATCTTATCTTTTACTTTTTGAAGCAAGGGATTTATAGCTCTGGAGGGGAGGATACTAACGTGTGGATCTCTCTGTAGCTGGCTGTGATGATGTCTCGCTGCATTTACTGATCGCTTCACTACTGCATGGTGTTCAAACAGGTAGAAATTGCTGAGACTCCCGATCTGCAAACAGAAGAAAAAAACAACTTTTTTTAATAACTGATGTCGGTTACAGTTCAGTCAGTAAACCTCAGAACAACAACAAAAAACATACATGCTTATTGTAGGTATTGTGGATACGTGTCATAACAATACACTAGAAAGCTAAAAGACATTCAGAGGGTGAAACTCAATGTCCCCAAGATCAGGCCAGAGTTAGAAATCTCATTCGCTGAGACTTAGCACCAACTGTATTTACTGATCCCTATCCAAATGTCCCCTGACCCCAAGTGGACCATAAATGCAGGACAGCATTTGCACCTATATCACTATCATGTTGACTGGCGGATCTCAACTTGTGAACACAATGATTCTATAATGTTGACTCTTGTGTCTGGGTCAATATAGGACTTGAATACATGCCAGGTGCAAGGTCCTCAGTGCAGAGAAAGCAGGCAGCTGGGGCCCAGCTCAGGTTGCTGCAGCATCTCCATCTGTACAATTGTATCAATGAGAACTGATTCAACAACATCGGATTAGGCCTACATATATATGTATTCCATGACATGGAGTGAGGGGAAAGGTTTTATTTACATAAATGGGTTTCTATTTATAACCTAGACTTCCAAAAACACACAAGGTTAATTCAAGTTGTAGGCAGCCCCCGTCTCTGATTTTATTTTGTCAGTATAACTATATATTTTAAATAATTTAAATTCATTATTTTCAAAACTTAACTGGCACTACTAAATTAAAAGAGTCTTCTAGTCAATACAACCGATGGTGCTGGCACACGAAGAGTTATTTAATACGGAAAATTGAACTGCTCAGATATAACATTGTGCAATTGTGCATTATAATGTACACCTACAGCTAAAGGTGTAAGAGAAAGGTGTAAAAAAAGATGTTACAGTTCAGAGGAGCCCATCCTTCATTATCTGCCACTTTCTACCACACACTGTGACAGCAGAACAGTCAATGGAGAGCAGTATGAGGAATGGATGGATTCCTGAAGACTATACAAGCAGTCAGCCACAGGAGACCAAAAATATCTCCAGCATGCAAACCTTCATTACCCCTGCGGACACTGGGAGCTTTGATCCTGACCTAGGTAAGTCGGGAATTATCACACAGGTGGGGCAAACAGCTGGGGGGATCCCTGGAGATCAACTACCAGATCAAGTACTGGATCATCAGAAACCATAGAGTTCCATTTAGACAGAAGTTCAACCACCCACAACTGCATGGAAACAAAAGTTCACCAAGCCCCGTTGGCCAGAGCCTGGAACAGTAAGTATACCTGCCAGGATTCTAATTGTTTCTGGAAAGGGAAAGGCCAAAGATAAGGGCTAAGGGCATCCCAGAAAGGCTGGCTTCCACTCCAGAGCATTCATGGTTCTTTACTTTAACTGGCCCTTCCAAACATAATATCAGCATTGGTCACTATTACAAGAAAATATTGTGTGGCAAAAAAACAATGCTTTTCAAAGTAGTGCCAATAGGTCGGTCAGCATTGAATCTCTAGTCGACTCTAAATTACTGTTACAATACATCTGGAGATCCTGAACTGTAACTTTTGACAGTACTAAATACATAATACATCCATTAAATACTAGTAACTAAGGAAACAGGCACCATAGTACATGTTTTCAAAAACTGGGGAGGAGTCATCCGAGTCAAAGGACACATTGAAGGCCCTTAGGGTGGCTAAGGCAGAGGTATAGAAATGTAGCAGTATCTTTGAATATTACAGCTACTGCTAATGGTATTGTAATTAAAATGCATAATTTAACATTACTGTGTAAAGCAGAGAAAGAAATGCTGTAAAATTATTTAACTCAAAACTTTTAGATGCTTTATGTCAACAGGCAGATGTTATAAGAATTAATCAAAATGCCAACGGAATAGAATTATGTAGCAATTCGCAGAAAACTTACAGAAGTGACCTATATGATCTTCAGAAATTAACATGGAACAAAACTGCTTCTGTCTAAAATATATGAAACAGCATGTTAGGCAGAACTGCAATGAAAATTGCTGGACCATGTATAACATGTATAACTTTAAACCTTTAAGAATCTTCTCCTGGGGAAAGGTTTCATGTCTTTGCGAAGCCATGACAGAATGATATATGGCGAGGCACCCAATACAGAGCAACCCAATATGAAACACCCTGAGCTACACAATCATCAGCATCAATTGGTCCATTGATTGAGCCTGATTGGGGCCAGGGGGTCCCAGGCTATAGGTCTGATGGATGATCCTGGACTGCCACAGCCTACTTACTATACAATGCAGAAAGCATTTAGCAAGCTTCAGTGATGATGAAGTAACATTAGTAATAAGCCAGCAAGCCAGTCAACCTTATATTTTATAAATGTGAATTCTTCCATTTGCAGCTTACTCTAAGCAACATTAAGCAAACTGGACAAAAAGCTATGTTCTTACTGTTTCGAATACAGTGAAGCTTGTATAAAAAAGACCACCCTTAGTCCCTACTAGACCCTAGGGACCAACAAAATGTGGTCCTTATACACAGGTGGTCTTTATATGCAGGTTCAATAGCACTGAATGTATACACCTGGGGACCTGTAAAATATGGTCTTTGCATGCAGGTCAGGTTGTCAAGTGGTCTTTTCAGAGCAGGTTTAACTGTAGAAGAAGTTACAGTGCATCATTCACAGCACCATTCAGCCTGCTCAGTCATCATACACTTTATTTTACAGTACTAATTTTTGAAGACCTTCTAGAGACCTTAATTTATTTGAGTGGTATATGCAGTACCAATAGTACCAAGGAATGTTGGGTATAATGATTATTGAAGTAGCAAAATGAACAATGGAAACATCAGGCCTAAAAATCTTTCAATTTTAGATACTGTAAATTGTATTCCATCTGTTCTCAAAATATAACAGGAACTGAATGATATCCATTTACATTTTGTTACTTTCTTTTTTAAATTTAAAAGCCACCTACTTAATTGACCAGAGACAAAATAATCAAGAACCACTTACATTTTATTCAAATAGCTTCTAGTGGATCAAACTTATGAAGAGAAGACAAGTAACTATACTGTAAGTATTTGAACTCTACGGCAAATTATTCATAATGAAACAACTGATCAGCGTTAAAAGTAAGAAGACCCAGTATTTTGATGATGATAAATTTATGTATTTTGAACATGAGTAAAAGTAAGTTTTTCCATTCACAAAAAAAATAAAGTTTATTAACATGTATGTAGCATTTGTTTTAAATATATGAAAGATTTTTCATGTGTACAGTTGGATCACTGTCAACATGGTCAGAGTAGAAATGTTTTCATGAAATTTATTCTGCTAGTTTAACGAGTTACCATAAGCAAAATGGAAAAATTAATTCCTGCATAGGTAAAAAGATATATGTTTTTCACTACCATTCACTACTTGGCAGTGAACTTAAACATGTTAAAGGCTCTCACAAATATGTGGATGCTTCAAAAACGCAATTATTAATCCCTGCGAACATTCTACATTTACAGTAACTTAAAAAATTTATTATTAACATGTATTTACATGAAAAATTATAAAGGTATTTTTTTTCCAAATCAAAAGTTCCAGCTGACGATGCCTGCTACTATATTTAATGATATTGGTAACCTGCGCATCCAAAATTATACCCACAGGCAGACATATGAGGCAGTACTGATCAAATATTTGTCATGTATTCATTCAGCTGAAGTTACCCCTTCGGGGCAAGCTGAAACCTTAGGCCTACACAAAGCATCAGCTATGTCAAGAACCCCAGGACACAGGTGACAAGGCAAAAATCAACTTTACAGCTGGCTAGTTCAATTTTACTCTCCCGGAACCATATTCACGCTACTTACAATACTCTGCACATTGAATAGCTTACACGCCGCCAGTACAAAATGGAAGAAAGCCCATAGTTTTGTTGCCCTTTGAGGCAGAATTGAATGCGAAGCTCTTCTTAGCCCCGCTACTGTTCACTGTTGTTACTAGACTGTCACCACATCTATTTGTTAATGGCAATAGGTCCTTGAAAAGTCCTATTCAAAGCAGCACCTGACGTGTAGCAATGGAAAAAGACATACCGATACACACAGTCCTGCTCAAGAAGTACCGGTATGTGATTTTAGCTAATGCTGGATGGCAACTTCTAGTTCAAGTTCGAAAGATTTAAAATAAATGTACCTCTGTGTAGACAGATAATATTAACCAGGCAGACAACATACACTTACGATTATAATCTTCTATTGTTATCATGATCATATTGCAAAACATTTTTCAAAACGTTATAAGACATGTAGTGAGCTGTATGGGATAACATATATATACATGCATGTATTGCAGGTCCTCATGTGATAAAATAAAAACACTTCTGTATGCATAATGTACGATGCATAAATTTGTGGTCAAAAGTATATAATTTACCTAACTTCCATACTTTGCCTAGATATCTGTATGGGTTTTATTCATGTAAATTACACATGTTGCAGTGTTTACTAAATGCGCCTGAACTAAAGATTGATCAGTCTCAGCAGGAACTTACCTGCCCATGATTTGTGTATCCGTGAAGATCTGCTATCTCCTGAGCAACTTCATGTCCTCCTGGTATTTCAACAGCCCACTTGTTGATAAACACATTGCTGCATCCAGCAATTGGAAAGTACAGAAGGCATATCAATGTCAGATAATAAATGAAGAGTATTTTCTGGTGTGAGCATATGCAGAGAAACCTCTGCGCTACTGTCATAATCCAAGGCCAATGTTCTCGCTTCTGCCCATCTGCCATAGTCTTGAGTTGAATCTATTCTTCTATACTTGCCAGATGACCTGGAATGCTGAAAAACAAAATTTGGTAGTTTATATTCCGGTCCTTAAAATATTAAATAAATTAAATTTGTTTCACGCTAGCAGGGTATTTCAAAACATGTGAATGTCTTATTTTCATAGTTGTATACAAATTTTACATGTGTATTATCTACAAAACAATAAAATGTGACCGTATTACATAACAACAATCCTTCAGAGATTGATACAGAAGATCATCTGTGAATCCATAGTTTCCTATGTATGCTCAGTATATGCACTTGTAGTCTTTGCTGTTTGCCTTTGGTAATTCCATGCGAGATATCCATACCTACGCTGCTGTGTTAAAACCAATTTAATTAAGTAACACATAATAGTCATAAGCAGATAAATGGCTATGTTTCAGTGCCCATTCTGCACTTTCTTATCAAGGTTTTTTTCTCTTGTCCCGGTTACCCGGACACCAGTCACTGTCATCAACTGAACAATGCCACTGCACAGACATACTATTACTAACCAACCATGCACTGGCACTCTGACCTGTCTGTCAGTTGGGTCACTAGACCTGGGCAGTTGCGTCCTGTATTTTGTAATGTAACGTCTTTAAAAAATATTTAGTCCAGTAAACCTATAACTTTGTGTAAGACGTATAAGTCCTATAGCCCCAGCGGCTTCAGAATATTTGCTTTAAGTACCATATCAATATGGTATTATGAAAATGACAGCAAAGCAAGCTGTCAGGTGACTGTTGTAATCATGTAATCCTTGTTTCAATGTTTGTCACTCAGTCAGTGGAGATCTGGCTTTGAGGCGGCAACGGAAAGACCCAATGGCAAAGAAATGCAGACTGTGTCTACATTTATCTTACCTAAGGTAACCACCAGCAACCCCGTCTGACAGCCCCACGCCGGCCCACTACCAGTGACTACTGTCAGTTCTGATGGAAGCAGGAGGAAGGCACGCGTCCGTTGCCATCCAACGCGGCCAGCGGAGGAATGATCCCAATCATGTTCTGTACAATTCGGCACGTTTCTCGCACCTATTGTTCAAATCTGAGGACTTTTCCTTTTCATATTTTCAATGAACAACTTTTTACATGGTTTCTGCCAGAACTATCCGCCGGTTCATTCAAATCTTCTGTTCGGTTTCCCCATCTGTCAGTTACCTCAGACGCTCAGCTGTCTGTCAAAATAGTGAGCTCTCGGTGTGGAGGTAAATAAACGTTGCGAGCAGAAATGTTCGCCGCTTATAGACACTGTCCTGCGCATGTCCAATGGCGGTGGCCGCATATATGGTGGGGATATATCCGAGGGGGGGGGGGGGGGGCTAACCACATATTTTTAGGTAGGGGGGTACCGCCCACCCCACCCCACCCAAAACCAGGGCTACACCAAAAAATTGCAAAATCAAACCCATGTTTAAACCAAAAAAAA
>JAAUYG010157416.1_pt1 | contig 13427 bp, 7 predicted proteins | sample 7278091 | NCBI WGS metagenome assembly JAAUYG01 (sample SAMN14350201, study PRJNA611818) | marine sediment metagenome | isolation source: surface marine sediment (0.6m) | place: French Polynesia: Moorea | collected 2018-08
TAAAACAATTAGACCTTATACAAAACACATTGTAAGCAATATGAACACATACATCTTGGGCCTGCCCAAAAAATTGATTGACTCTTTAAAAGAATCGAAGTCGGTCACATTCTTAAACTTATTTTCTAACATATTCCATAGCTTTGGAGCCTCATAACGAACGGTATTTTTCCCATGTTTGATAACATACATTTCACGTACATTCAGAGTACTTGATGCCAAAAGTATGTGTCCTTTACAGAGCAGAGTGATGTTCTTTCTGGAGAGTGTACTTTAAGAGAGGGACCACTGTATACATGTACGTATATCAACAGATAATAGGCCATACCGCTGGTCCACCACTTCTGTCCGTTTATGACGTAAGAGTCCCCGTCTCTCCGGATTGAAGACTGGATGTTGGTCGCATCAGACGATGCCACCTGGAATAGTTCGATTACAACGTATGTAATACATGTACATGTACATGTATATCATATTGCATCTGATGCATATTAAAACCATACGAATACATGCAAGCATGACAAATCACCCCTATGCTGCATTTAGCAGTTATATTGGCTGCTCATTATGCATGCACATTACTTTCATCCGAAAGATAGTGCCTAATTTTGCAACTTGAAAATTTACTAAGCCAAACCTTGAGTACATGTATGTTTGCCCAAAAAGCTTTGAAAGAAAAGATCCTTTGCCATAATATTAATACAATATTTCATATAATGCACAGATTCTGGTTTCCTTTCTGAGCCCGAGGCTGTACATATTTCTACGGTAAGATAATGGTTTGTACTAGAAATGTTATAGATAGTGAATGACCCCCTGCCTACCGCCGGTTCTGTCATTGCGAAGCAGGAATGTATCTTTCCCTCCAGGAGAGGGATGAGCCATTGTTTCTTCTGTTCTTCTGTGCCGTAACGAACCAGAACCTCTATGTTGCCGGTGTTTGGGGCTGAACAATTGAATATCTGAAAATATAACAAGAGGTCCAAGGACCTTGGCCCTCTGCTTGACAGCTGCAGTTGGGATGACATTGGCAATTTTCTGCAGACTTGTATCAAAAACTCACTGCTGCAGACTAAATCAATTGAAATGTGGATTAACTCTCACACCGTCCCTCACTAGGCATACATCAGTTTTAGATCATATTCGACACCTTAACTTTGACCTTTCAGGGTCATTCAAGGTCACATGTGAGTGTCACTGGACTCCCATATATGGTTTCCTATTAATGTTTAATAGTGTGGTGTTCGTGTTGTGTGTCGTCTGGCGTCCGTCTTTATCTCTACTCCAAGTCATCGCGTTTGTCCGTCGGGAGTGGGACGGGGCGTCCGTCTGTTTGTCTAGGGGTTTGTCGGCACGTCGTCCGCTCTCCGCCCTCACTCTCGTCGCTTTCGGGTCCGTTCTTTCCGGATTGCCTCAGTCGAGCCTGCCTGCAGGCACCCCACAGTTTCCCTACTCCTGAGCCTTCTACAGCGGTGTTTCGGGTCTGCTGCGGGACAGCGATTTTGCAGTCGTCTCGTCTGTCGCGTCTATCGGTCTGTCTACTTTTTCTCTCGACTCCCTTCAACAGAGACCCTGCGTCTCCGTGTGAGTGGACCCCTTCGGGGCTGCTCGAAACCATAAGCGACTCGAACTGCAATCATCTTCGTTTGCGTTGACTATTTTATTCGGTATTGACAGCTAAACAATAGATGCTCACTCCGTCTCTGATTCCACGCTCACACGCTCACGATATAACTCACAGCTCTGGTCACAGTCTCAGCAGCCCGATAACTGGGCGGTTCCTCCGGCAAGAGCAGCTATCTAACCCTGGCGGACTAATGTGGTCGCCTCACCTTCTACCTATCGCTCATACACATATCACTCTAACCTCGAAGTCGCTACAGGCACACGTCCGCAAAACGTCGGCAACTGCCCTAAGCAGCTGCGTCACTGTACGTGTGTTTCTGACTGCGTCAAGGACTCAATAGCAACGATACTGTTCCTCTCTAAGTAAGCTCAAGTCACTAATTACCTTGTTTACGTTCTATATATCCCAAATCCACCTGCCGTCTGCTGGTTGCTAAGGAAACTAATGCGCCCTATATACTACCCAATCAGATAACGTCGCTGCACTCAGAAGAGCCCCGACGTTCTGACACGACGTTCTGACACGTCCAGGGGCCTAAAAACCGTCTGGTCTGATCTTTACCATAGAATTTCCCTATTTACCATTATTAGTACGTAACGCACACGCATAGCTATTTCTGGGCAGCGATTTCACTCTATACCGGCAGGGGATATCATTACCTTTCACACAAGACTAAACGGCCCCAGCATCCAAAGGACTCTGTCATTTGCGGCTCCGATATTTCAGGACTGGCCTTTCGGGACTCTGTTCTGAGCCTCCCTCTAGCAGATGCCCTGGGCTGGTACTTTCAAACAAGACGACAAGGCCTAGTACTTCCTATCCGATCAAGGGAAATACATCCCCCGATTTACAGCACAAAGTATCCCATAATATCGGATAGATTGAAAGGCTATTCAGCCCTAAAGTGTCCCCCGTGGGATTGCGGGACAAGCCTACCTGCCTATCCCCACGGTTCCTCTGACCTTTCGGACTCCTATACTCCCGATAATCACTCACCAAAATAAAGGCATGAACAGTGGCTGTGACACTACATAAAACCCTCCCACTTTCCTTAGGTCACTCCTGGGATCGTGCTAGCTTACCCTGTTACAACCACACTATGTAGGGAGCAGCCACTGGTATGCAGCCAAACTGACATACAACTCAACTTGTTATAACCTCTACTGGCGACCACTTTTTAACATGTTTAAGTATATCCTACAGCTGCTGATACCTGCTGAGAGTGACAAACATGCAAGTACACTTACATACGGTGACCCTCGGTGTCAACAAGACACTAGATACACTTTAGAACCATACATCAGTACCAAAAGGATACGACCCCCAGGCTTACCCTGAATCCTAAAAATTAACTCTAAACATTAAATTAATGCTAAACATTAACCCATGAGCTACGAGATAACTGTCAACTCTTACTCCATTCCGTAATCGGACCAGGGAATAGTAGGACACTCACTGGCGTCTTTCAAGTGCTATGTGCTGCACGCAGCCACCAACTAAACTAAGCCTCAGCCACATCACCGCGAAGAATGGTCAACTTTTAATTATGATTCAGATACTCGCGGTAAAGGGATTACTAGGAATTACACATTGGGCCCTACTTTAAAAAGGGATAATAACTAAAACTTAGTGCCTTAGCACTATCATTACGGGGACCTAACGACAGGTGGGAAGTGTGCCGGGCACAATGGAACTGGAAGTGTCTTCACCACTGTCACTTACAGGCCAAACTTCCCGGTAACACGCGACGATATGACCCGTAGTAACTGGTACAACTCCATACACTAGAGTAACATAACCGCCAGCAAAGTGTCCAACTGACTAAGCTACATGGAGCGCTACATTACTGCGCGAACATAAACTTTACATTGCATTGGCATTGGCACACAAAAATAAGGCAACTATCAAATTATCACATGCTAACTGGCTCTGTAAAGTTCAATGGGCAGCACCAGAGAACCTTAAAACACAATATAGGCAAATACTATACTACTAACCTTTAAACCAAGTGGTGTCCATTTTTAAGTAGTTATCCCGATAGTTTGTGTTCTCAAACAGAACACCACAGAACAAGATTCCTGTCCAGGGTGTGAAAGTTCCAATTTCCTGGGAAGTCCTGTATCTTGCGAAGTGTTGTCTTCTAGGAAGTCCTGTTTCTTGCGAAGTTTGTCTTCTATGAAGTCCTGTATCCCGTGGAGATTGTCTTCTACGAAATCTTTCTTCGGGGAGTCCGATTTTTCGCGGGAATATGGCAAAGTCAGGCCTCTGTCAGGGATCCGATTTTTCGCGGGAATATGGCAAAGTCCGGTGTCTGTCGGGGGTCCGATAACTTCTTGACTTGACAACTCTTTCGCTATTTTGCTCTTGATCGTCCTTCGTTTCTCCCTTCACTGAGGCCCTCTTTTGGGTGGTGACTTAGATTTCCTCCCTCTTTCGACTGTAACCCCTGCCTGGTTGGAGGTTTTTAGCGGGGTGGCTGTAAGAGGTAGTTTCAATGGTCTCGGCGTGGTGTCACTTTGCCAGGTAAAGCGAAGTCCATAGCTGTTATAGTGCGTAGCCTTTGATCCTCCTTCAGGTGGTCTTAATCTTTACGTTGCTTTTCGACAACCCGCGGCGGGGCCAGCATGACGGGTTGACAGTTGGTGCCTGAGGCCTAAAGGTCCAGCCACGGTCAGATCCTTTTGTTGGCGACTGGTGTGGCTCCTTTAACCCTGTTCGCCTCATAAATATTGGGGGTGTGCGGGGAGCAACAGGAGAAAATTGCTCCTCGACCCCGTGGTGGGCTTCACTGCTGGGACCCGGGCCCTTTCTGGATCTCTGAGTCCATATCCTCGTCTTTGTCCTGCGGAGGTGGAGCAGCACGGCTGGCCGACGGTTGGGGTGTGAGCCGGGGCAGCGTCGGGGTGGCTGTCGTGTATGGCTGAGGGGTCAAACCTCCGACTGGGGTCAGCACAGGCGGTGTGGAACGGCTGTCAGGGGTTGCCATGGATGACGGGAAGGGGGTCGAGGTGGTGCCTGATGTGACTGTCCTGTTCCTGACCAGCGGACGACCGACCTCCTGAGGAGGTAGTAAGAGGCGGCTGGGGGATGTTGGCGGTTGGGGGAGGGTGGTGGTGGTGGTGGTGGGGGGGGGGGGGGTCAGTGGTAACGTTGAGATCCTACCCCTGCACATATCAGTGGTGTAGTTGGCACGCCTTATATCCTCAGCCTGTTGCGCGTGTTTGCAGTCTACACCCACTCCACCTGTCTCTGCAGTTGTTCCCGCTCGTCCTGAATTCATTTGAAGTCCCGTTCCAACCGGTCAGCTGTGGCCCTATAGAATTGTGTAGCGTCGTGGGTTGGCCCAGAGGCAGGGGGCGTGACTGCAGCGGGCGGTTCGACCTGGGCATCTTCTAGCTGTTGTTTGAGCCACGTCCCTTCTTGTTCCAGCTCATGGATACGATTGTGCAGATTCAGGGTCTTGTTCATGGCCTCAGTCTGCCAGTTGCCTCTCCTTCTCCAGGGCCTCGACACGTTCTTGTAGCTAAGTGTTGCGGTTCCACCCATGGCGCATCTGCCCTACTAGGTGTCGGACTTGGTCGGGCCGTCCGAAATCCTCCCTGCGCCGGGCAGCCCTGGGGACATTGGCTTGTTATGCCATCCGATTCTCCATATCGGCCTGAACCTGGCCCAGGACGTCTAAAGCATAGTCCATCGCCTTTTCAGACGTTTCTTGCACACTCCGCTGGGCGGCTCCCTCGAACCCTTCCCATGTACTAGTTTCCACCGAAGTCCAGCGAGACTGTGAAGAAACTGAAAATGTGATATGTGATTATACTGTCTGTGGGGATATCGCCTGTAGGGATACTGTATGTTTGGATGTTACTTATTTAACTCAAAGTAGTTTTACAAGTACAAGGGGTTGAATATTTGGAGGCCGGCTTCGAAAATTTGGAAACGGGGTATGAAAATTTCGAACCGGGCCTCGAAACTTTTGCAACAGATGGCACCGCATACGGACGCTCTAACCACTATGCTACGCGAGGGCGGAGGATTAGGACTAGGCAGGATGGGGGAAAACGGACTTAGAGATAGCAGTAAAGAGAGTGTTGGCTAGGATGTTAGAGAGAAAAGATGTTAGAATTTCAGACCGGGAACATGGCATGAGATGGGATTGAAGAATAGGGACGGAGAGTGAAAGGAAGTGGTAAACTTAGAGATAAAAAGAAGCCTTAGGGAGGAAAGTCAGGACGGGACATGGATAGGGACATTTGCGACAGTAAGACAGGATGTAGGATCAGGTGTGGAGGCCAGGCTTCGTCGAGGTAGGACCAGACCATGTCTTATATGTCCCATCCCCAGACCTATTCCCCATTTCCCGTGCCATAGAATATGAGTTCTTATGTTCGATATAATAGTTATATATACGATGTAATATTAGTTAATATACCCAGCGTATATTGTGGCCACTTATAGCGGCGCACAGGCATACGCGACAGACAATAAACCAAACATTCCCTGCCCTTTACCAAGTCGCTTGTTCATCATTGTAGTTAGTATATTGAGTAGTCCATTAATCAGTTACAGATGCCAAAATCAGAGTATTGAAGACGTTAATCCAGCCCATTGAGAATAAAGTCCCCGAATGTGGGAATCAAGTAATGACCCAGCCAAGCAGTCTTAACTACAGCAGTGCTACTACATGTGAGCATTTCCCCAGAGTATGATATTCCCCAGAGAGCGTCCCTCAGAATAACAGAGTAGGGTCGATACTTGCGAAACAATATAGGAATACAAATAGTCTGAAACAAACACACGAATGAAAAATGTTAAAGTTTTCCACCAAAGGAAATAGCCTACAGGAAGTTGTTGTGACATTGCCCAGCCGTATAAATTGTTGGCGTCTAGATGCTGAATATATGTTTTGAGTTCTTCAGGATTATAATCTTTTAAATGCCGATTATTTGTAATAACTGATATTCCACCTCTAATACCTTTTCCAAATCATAAGATGCAAAGACAGAGCAGACAAAAGACAGCCGATCTTTGTAAGGCAAGTGGTTCGTCTGCTTTTGTTTACTGATTAATACTGTCTTCATGGAAGCGGCCGAAATCGTGACAGGTGTGGCAGATTTCAGCACGTGAGAAGCTACGCACACGAAGTTGTCACGCTTTCCTTGGTCAGCTTTCAGAAATCAATATCTTGAAGCGTCTGAAGCAAGCGTTCAAGTCACTGTCAACTGCGTCGTCCTATACATCGGCGCTGAGCAATAGCCCTCTCAGACATCAATAAAAGCGTCCGTTTAAGTCAAACATCAATAGCAAACCGTGTTAAAGACATGCATTTCGTGGTATAAATTGGTATCGGTGTGATGTGTGCTGAAATTAGATTTAAGTATAAATTCATTTCGCGGTAGTTTTTGTTTGTTTGTTTGTTTGTTTGTTTTTTTCGCAGTGTTTTGGTTCCGGTATATTATATACTTCTGGTACTGATCAGACCGAAGTTCGGCTTTCACGGACGCCTGTTCCCCTTGATGCTTCTTCTCCTGTCGTCACTTAAAGTATTCTGTCATCGTCAGGTACTCCAAGCTACCGTTTGTCCCTGGCACGATGGACAACACTCCAGAGGTTGGTCCGCTCTAATGAGGCAGGATTAGCTTGGCAGACGGAATGACGGCGGTCCAGAGACTTGGACAATCTCTGTTCGAGGTCGTAGTCTGCCGAACAGACTTGGCGAAAATCTTTGCCATGCCTAGCAGGTAATTGTCTACTTTCAGTTCCATAATTTTGACAAGAGTCGCGACGGGACTTGTGTGACAACTTAGTTTGACCTTTGTAGCAGAAACGCTGAGGCTAGCGTCTGGCTAACGAGATCTTACGCCGTATACAACCTGGGTGTCCGCTGTTTCGGACCCCCCCCCCCCCCCTGCGATACAACCTAAAACAATGAGGAATCACTTGGCTGAAGTCGACAGCCGTGAAGTATGTTGCGTGTTTTAGTAGTCGACTTTGTCTCAGTGCAATCACTGTCAAAACGGCCCAGAAACAACCACAATGGTGTAGCAGGTATCTATGTAAAGACGTCTTCACACTTCGTGAAACAGAGCCCGGGCCTTAAAAGAGAGCCGTGTTATAATTCGGGAATGTGAGATCCCGTCAGTTAGGATGGGCCCGATGCACGCACACTGCCAACTGGTTGCGACTCTATACCCGTTTATCATTGTCCATCACCAGATATGATTAATTGTGAAAAGTTGATTAATGTATATCGCATGTATGTTATGTCCAATTACGTCGGTCCATTATAAGTCGGATGACAGGAACCCTTGTGTGAAAACCTTTACCCCGTTAATCTAGACACTGAATAATTTCCAGAGATATGTCCCCATGGTTACTGCTGCTGGAAATCCAGACTTCAGCACACATCTCAACCAACCCAATTTTCTAGTCATATATAATTGTCATAAGTAAATTTAACATTATCCTAGATAATCTAGTAACACAGCAGAATATCCAACGCTATGCTTACCAATACAGCAGTGACCGGATTTCCCAAGGAGATTACACCACACGGTATGCAGTGTTCTATCAATTATATGTATCCAGAGACTCAACTTCATATCTATATGCCGATAGATAATTAATCAACGGATAGGGGGACCGTGTAAAAAGGATACACAGCGTCCATGGCGTTTGACAGGCAGTGTGTCTTGCACTTGGGTCTGTCGCCTTGTTTCAGCTTTGGTATACTGTCAACCGCTGCTGAATCCGACTCATAATCAGAACTTGATCAGTATCAGCAGTGACTTCTTTGTGTCGCCTTATCTCTACAGGGAATGATTGAGATGGGCACAGTTCCCATGGTTTCATGGGAGGTAAATGTTTGGCAGATGTGTCAAATCTTTGCTTCATCGTGTGTTTAGGTCCTTCCAGAGACAGATGGATTGATTTATTGCTATGAGACAGAGTAGCCGATATTGTAGTATTGATTTATTGCTAAGCGACAGAGTGAAAATGGACACTGATTGTGGGGGATGTACCAGAATTTATTTCACTCGTCTGAGCAACCACTGACATGCACTAAACAGTACTAATTTTGATCAGTACACTCCCATAAACTAGAAAACGGAGAAAGTGTATCTGCCTCTTCACTACAAGTGATGTAAGGGATTTCTATACTGGTAAGATAAAATTTACACAATGGCCATATTCAGCTGCCACAAAAAACCGGAAGTGTCGTATGGTGGTCTTCAGTCTAATTGGTGTAGACGTGGTCATGAACAAATATGTGCCACGTGTTCAACTGAGGCTTTCAGCCAATAGCGTCGTCTTGTGACCCCTGTTACCATCTGCTCGCGCTCCAAGCCAACAGATGCGCGTGACTTTCAAATTTCACTTTGTTTCTGAGCACGTACCAAGCTGGAAGGATGAAGTTGTCCATTGCTTGTAGTGCAACGGAGTAATATTACCTAAAGCTGTGTATATTTATCAGGTGAGTTGCACTGATAGCGCTCTATCCTACTGTGTGATTCAGCGCTACCATATGTATATCATGTGAACGGAAAAAAGGTTTATATACACCTACGCCGGAATCACCCGATGGTAGTGTGGGTCTCTGGTAGTTGTTCTGGATCAAAACAAAAGTGACGGTATAGTATGAAAATCGGCAATGGTGTCAGTTAACTCAAAAGTGTTAACTGACACCAGACCTATGTAGGCATTCATAATACTATCATAATACTACCGTCACTTTTTTTTTGATCCAGGATAACTACCGTGTGCTCTAATTCCACTACCCACTACTTCTTTCATATTCTAGACATATTACAGAGTCTGTAGGTAACCTATGGTTAAGTTTGAGACCTGTTTGTGAGTTACAGGGAAAAGTCACCGAATTCGAAATGCACCACAAAGAAAGATCTTACCGGTAAAGGGGGTATATCCCTATAACGTCACCTACAGGGATAGAGCAAAGAGTTACTTAAACAAACTTACCTGCTGTGGAAAGTAGTTGCCCTAAGGTTTATTTTGATACCTTATTTGGGGGAAATTCTATGAATAATAAAGGAGTAAAAAGCCTAAGAAATTTGTGTATTTTTCAGTTAGCGACAAATGACAATGTGAATTTGGAGTGTACCCAGAACGTGACCCAGAAAACATAGCCTGTCCCAATTTACTTACTGTTAATGTCCATTTCGTATACTAGGCATAACCAGGGTTCAGAAAAATACCATGAAGTAAAGTTGTATTTGAGGGAGTGGGGTTGGGGGGCACGAGGGACCTATCTGGCCCATGGACTAAGAGAGATTGCGTCAATGCGACATATGTGTAGCTTCGAATAAATCCTGTTGTCCTTTACATGGTTAATGAGGCTGACAATAACTAGAAAATACTGAGTGGTAAGAGTTAAGCGTATCTTTGATAATTTCTCAATCTTATAGCTCGGCGGTTTCATCTATATGAACACGGTCGTGTATACTGATGTGTTGATGTGTATCTTATTGATATATTTTGTACTGCTCTGTCCTTGCTGTGGTCCTAATTCAAGCCATTATCCTGAATCCAATTGCCAAGCGGACAGACAGTTTCCAGTCCTTTGATTATGGGCACTACGCAGGACAGGAGGTTTATTGGAGGCGAACAGCGATCGAACAGCCGACCTCATATATGCCAGACAAATCAATCAACCAAAACACTATGGTAACCTGGTTGTGATACATAATAACTAAGAGGCTTAATTGACAGAATCTGAAAATAATTTTAAGTAGGAAAAACATATTAGCCTTATGGGCATCAGGCTTGACTTGGGTTAGTTCTTAGAGATCAGTAGCCGTGAGTTGTGATTATTGGGCCAAAGTAATAATAAGTGAATTCAAAAAAAAAAAAAAAAAAAAAATGCCAGTAACGCAGAAAGGATTAGTCCTAGACATTGTAGATTGGTGCAGATACATCGCACAAATTGGTAATACCTTGATGATTGCTTTATGTGAAAATTATCTGATTTTTTTTTTCATTTTTAGCTATGTTAGCAAAGCTCATGAAATCATCTAAATTTAGATATGCAGTTTCCAATTTTTTTTATATTTCTCTTTCATTAACGTTAACAGAGGATACCATGAGAGTGAAAATTTCAAAACACTACTCCAAAGTTGTCTAGAATTTTTTTCTCAATGTTCATCACAAAGTTCAGTTTTGTGCATGCATTTTAAAAATTTTGAGTTATCGATTTTTCGACTGTCGATTTCGCGTTCACCATTGTAATATATAGGGAAATAAAAAAAACTGCAATAAGATCGAAAAGAAGCCATCGTAGAGCAAAACGTAGTTAGCCACTGCCTAAGCACTTAGAATTGACTTTTGATGTCAAATTATCAACTTAGACTTTCGTATCCAAATTAATATATTGATAGAGAAAGAACTGTCGGCGCTCGAGTGAACACAGCTGGAAGCTACTTTAGAAAAGTAGAAAACAGTAAAAGTATTAGACATGAAGCAAACTAATTTAATTTATATTGTCTATGCAGAGTGACATTTGCATTAGGAAATTCTGTCTTCCTGTTAATACATAAATCTATTTATTCAGTTTGTTATTAGTGATTTATCCGCACATTGCCCTACAGTCCCTTCGCTTTTAATTTCTCTCTCACTCGATCCCGCTCTACAACAAACTATTTCGAGGAAAGATTTTTTTATTGTGAGGCAACGAAATATTATTTCCAGGAAACTATTATCATTTCGAGGGAACAATTATTATTTCGAAGAATTGTAATTTCGAGGCGATGAACTATTATTTCGAAGAACCAAACATTGTTTTAAGGGACCGTAATATTATTTCGAGCGAACGTATTATTGCTTTGAGTGAACTAATTATTACTTCGAGAGAACGAATTATTATTTCAAGGGAACGAATTGCTATTTGGACTGAACGAAATTTTAATTTGAGGGACAAAGTGTTGTTAACCTATTAATATTTGTTAATATTTCGAGGGAACGAATTAATTAATTATTCATAGGAACGAAATGATAATTCAAGGGATCGAAATAGCATTTAGAGGGACAGAAGTAGCAATTCTCAGTTAATATTTTTTCTCCAATGTCCCTCTAGGCTGTCCGTACTTGACAGTGATATACACCACCAGATTGTCAGGCCGAGGCTCATTGATTGACATGTGTCATCTGCGGAGGAGGCATACGCAAACGGTCACCCATTGATATTTGCTGTGCATGGCTTTCATTGAAATTGACAAAATGCGAAATATTATTTCAGCTGTTCTGAGACATTTGTGAGAAATCGCTTGTGCGAACACGAGATTCGCTGTCTGATGTTTGCAATTTACCGCATGTGAATTACTGTAGCTCTGTAAAGATTTCTGGCACAAAACAGACTGAAAATACCCACAGGGTATCATTAGGCATTGCAGAGTTAAACCTTCGAAATTAGACATTTATTGCTCGAGATAATTAAATACCGAACTTTGAATATTTTTCTAACTATACTAAAAGGAATTCAAAACTAAAAGAAAAAAGGGAATAAACAAACAAACAAACAAAAAGAGCCAACCACCATACCGAAGCATCATACATTTGTTTAGTTAAATGCCGGGATCAGTATATGGATCATTTTAGTATATTAGTATGTACAGAAACTGAATTCAGCTCTTATTATATGGTTACTTAACCATCAAATTCCCAATTCCGAGATCGTCTTTAAGAACAGGGCCAGCGTTCTCAAAAATACTTAAGTCTAAGTTTTGACTTAAGCCAAATCCTTAGCCAATCACAGTGCTTAAATTACTGACTTAGGTTAAAACTTAGACTTAAGTACTTTCGAGAACTCCAGCCCAGATACAGATATTTTAACCCAATGATTTATAGCCACTCAGTAGAAACAGTCAAACCTTTCCTCCTACACTGCGCGGCATTTCAAGGCCAGAGGAATAAAATGATACAAGTGTTGCAGTTCCAAAATGTGGACTTTAACTCACTATCCCCAGACAGACATTAAAGTCCCCATATTATCTCAAGTAATCAACGGAAATCCATGCCAAAAGACGCCAACCGCAACGATGAGCGACGAGACGGTAAACACATTATCACCTGCCTCTGATCTTTCGCCCCAGTTGTAAAACTATTTTCTCTCTCTTTGTTACTGGTATCTCATTTTATGTATGTGATTTTCATTAACTATGCATACCTAGCTGTAGCACTTGATTGCGTACATTATTACTTCATTGGTAAGACTTATTTGTTTTCGACAATAACGATTTGACTTGACTTTAGTTATATATTGACTTATATATATGTAAATATATGTAAACGGGGAAACCCACTCTAGTTTGTAGCTCTGTAGTATAGGGGCCCAGTCTAATGTTGAACGGGGTCATTGACCTCGCTAGCACCAACCAGCGGTTGTGGTTCATCAGCTTTATAACATCAGTTGTGAGCTGAAGCTGAAACAATATGTACATAACAAGTAAAGCAGGAGATAATTCATAATGCTTGTACAGTTAATGAAGATCTTCAGAAAGAAAACTGGCGATCACCTTAACTTATAAATTACGTATTACAATTACAGCCGAACTATTCTACTACATCAGTATGTCATGCACTATTCGCATATAATTATATTCGGTATACATGCAAAACTAAAACTAATATCAGAATAGGATTTACATATAGCGCAGATACCATACTTAATATGTTAGGGGTAGCGAAATATCGATAACGGTTTGTCCATTATTGAAATAGAATTAGATTAACCTACGTGCATGAAGTGAGGTTAAGGGTGATTAAGCAAAAGAATAATGTGACGTAGCGGGAA
>JAAUYG010136770.1_pt1 | contig 13424 bp, 12 predicted proteins | sample 7278091 | NCBI WGS metagenome assembly JAAUYG01 (sample SAMN14350201, study PRJNA611818) | marine sediment metagenome | isolation source: surface marine sediment (0.6m) | place: French Polynesia: Moorea | collected 2018-08
AACGCCTTTACCACACATTTTTTCATTACTGTGATGATTGCATTTTTTCAGTGATAATGTTTTATTCCCACTGTATTATGATCATGATGATATTTGGGGAAAAAAGGCAATGCTTAACTCAGAAGTATTTGAGACGAAGCCTTAATATCGCAAGGTGTTGTGCCAATGTATACACATGCAGCAATATTGGGATAGGTAAAAGTTTCCAGGCTAAGGCTATATGCGTCCAAGTACTAAATGATAAGTCGATATTATAAATTGAATATTTTGTACGCAATTTTGAAATTTATTTTTAAAGAAATAGGATATTCGTATACCTAATTGCAGAACTGAATACCAAAGACAATACATCAATTTGAACCTCTTTACTGTTTTATCACATGTTTCGGTGCCTTTTGATACAGTTGTCCTTCCTTAGTAGCCACTCTCAACAGAGGTCACCCTCTGTAATATGACCATAAATGTCTTCCTTATTAGAGAGGATCTACTGTATATAGGCCACATGCGTTGTAGAACAAACGTATATACATGTAGTACCACTACATAGTTTACTGTGTACAGTCGACCCTGTGAATTAGGGACACCCAAGGGACTGAAGAACTGTATTGAATGCTGAGGTGGTCCTATTTCTCAGGTTCACTTCTATGTACTGAATAGCCTTAGGGACTTAAGTAGTTGTCCCTAATTCCCAGGTTGTCTCTATTTCTCAGCTGGTCTTAAAGACAGGTTTCACTGTACTTACGGTAATTACAGGTCGGTCCTCCATATGGGAAAGGACAGATACAGTAGTACCTTTCAATACCATCGATACACCGGGCGCCGTTGCGGCAGGGGTTCTCTCGCGTGCACTCGTTGACATCTGCAATCAGTAGAGAACTGCATTTAATAAAAAATTAAGGGGTACAGGCACACAGACCATACTACATTCTCCAGATACATAGATGTACGTGTATGAGACAGGGACAGGTCAGTTCAACCAACAGAGTGTTTGTGGAGAGAAGAGAAATCAGATAGACCAATACAGACTGGCATTATAGCCACTGCAAATAGAGTTAAATGAATAAAGACCATCACTGAGCCATAATTGACATAATTGCCTATAATTGATGTATGTACATGCAAACCTTTCGAAATAAGTTGATTGAGAACTTTAGATAATAAGATAGTTACATGTACATCTGTCATTTGTTCTCGTGGGTGGTGAAGGGTGTGTCTAAGCACTAGTAAGTCCATGCTTGAGACAGAAACACCAAAACCTTGTGTGCAAAACTATAAAGTGCACCAACACCCTCGTACCACACAATTTCCATGTATTTGTGCATGGTCTGTTGGATATACATGTATGTAACAAAATAAATGTGCGTAGCTCTGAACTTACTGTTACATATAATGTCTCGGAATCTGTCTCTGAAATTCCTCAGGTCATCAAAGCGTCTTACAGGGATGTAGTATAGGTCTCTGGTGTAGTGGTCGCTGGCAATAGCTCGTAATTCATACTCGTCTGTCCAGCCACCAATTCCCACGGCATAAACGGTGGCTACCATCTTCGCCTGTGGACACATAAAAGAGCGGTTGGTGGCAATCATGGCTGCCAGACGACGCGCGGTTAGTATAGTATATACATGTGAGTTTGTGTGAGTGCGTACTTGATGTCGTAGTTTTATATGCTATCTGTTTTAACAGGTAGTTTTAGTGAGTGTATTTTTAAGTAGCTGAATGCGTGCATGTGTGAGTGTATTTACGTATTTACGAATCTGCAATTCAACCTAACGGTTGCGAAAATGTCAACAAACCTAAACATAAACCATGTGAAAAATAAGGTGTTCGGTTTTAGGCCCATTTTCTGCAGTGATGGCTGGCTACAGTAGGTCAGGCAGTACTCGGGCAATGACGTGAAAGATGAAAATGTGCCAGTCTGGATTCAAACTAGCGACCTATCGATCTGAAGCCAAAAGGCTTACCGCTCAGCCAACGCGCGGCCCCAGTCTATACCACTTTGCAGGTATCATGTTCTTTGCCTCAGCAGTCATACTGATTTGGTTTATTTGGTTTCAGTTTTAATATCTTCACGCAGTGGTTATATTTGCTGTAGACGGCGGAATTGGGATCTGTACCTTAGAACTTCCAGCACGCTATTGCCGTAACCTTCTATATCAAGGGGAGGCCTTGCATATTGCTCATATAGCAAAGCATGACCCTTCCATAACTACATCTTTCAGTCAGATCTGTTCCTGAACGTGGGAGTGCTCAGCTCACTGACCAAAGCAATTAGACTTCAAATATTTTCTATATAAAACCCCAGTGACAAAACATCAGCGTCAGGACTTCTAGGGATGGCTTTTAACGCTGAATGGCAAGTTGAGATTATACATGCACAATGTATAGGGACAATTCGGGATATTACATATACGTAATCCTACTGGCGACCCTCAAGTTATACAATGTTTCATCGTGCATTATACACGAACGATAAACTGACAATCTGTATATTTCCTTTGCCTATAAAATGATGTTAATGGATTGGTGCTGGTAGCTATGTGTGCTAGTTGCTATTGAATTTCTTGAAAAATTTTCACTACAGTGTGCGTCTGAGACGTGCGCGCTTACCTCAATGGCAGCCTGTATGGTTCGGGTCTTATCATTGGAACCTCCGTCTGTGAGTACCATGATGACATTGGGGATATCCGCACGATCTCCACTGGATCGGAAGACCTGGTTCGTGGCCATGTTCAGGGCAGAAGCAGTATTGGTGGTTCCTCGTCGGTAATTTAAGTTTCGGATAAATTCTTGGATATCACTCCTGAAAGATGCGTGATCAGATTGTATTGATCGACGCGTGTCATATCAAACACCATACTCACAGGACATTTATTATTGGCATGCTTTGCTTTCTTAAGGCCACCACTAAGACCCAGTTGCCTATAATTTAACGCTGTCGACGAGTTCCACGAGTTCCGACCAATGACGCCTGTACTCGAAAAAATACCTATTATACATAGATCACAACCAACATACTACACATGTAACATTTTATCAACGGTACTTGTGCTTACATGTGTCTTTATACGAGCTCCTGTAAGTCTTTATCAAGCTTACATGTTACATTTTAGCTTAATGTTTATGTAGCTTTTAATACATCCCTTCAGAGTTAGTATTCTATCATACAGTCTACACCCACAATCCATGTCCACCATAGTGTTTTTAATTTGAAGATGTAATACATATATGCGATGCCATAATATCTGTTGATGGTTGCAGAATCTGAAATCGGAAATTTAGTATACATGTGATACATATGAGTGATAACATATGAGTGATAACATAATAATAAAGAGAGATTTTGCCATTTTCCCCCTACTTTCTATTGAATCTGTCCAAATTGAACTCCAGCCTGGCATCATCAGAGAAAGTGATGAGGGCCACGTTAATATTTCCGGATGTGACGTCCAGAACATCTACCAACTCGACCATGAACGCCCTCATTGTTTCAAAGTTTCCATCCCCAATGCTACCAGATACGTCCATGACAAAGACCACGTCCGCTTGGCCTTCGCAGCCCGCTGGAATATTGTAACAATAAGACTGTCCGTTAGTATGGGCGTATCTAAGAACTGTTCTGTCCGTTATCATTTGACAGAACAGAGTTATATTTGCAATAAATTATATAATATTTTAGGATCGTATTAAGCATATGTAGATAGCAAACAGAATTGCGGAACATGGTATTGCATATAGTAATTTTCTTATAGTATTAGTAGTTAGTGGTCAACTTTATCAATGCAGCTCTTTCAACAACCACAACACAACAAAAACGGCAACAATGATTCGCCACAATGGTTTTATGAAAGACTATTATTACTATTATTGTTAAGAGAAGGCATGGCAATGTTACCAAAGGTATTGGATTGCAAATGATCACTGCTACAAGGGGACGACGCCGTAAGAGCGTTTACACTGGTGTCTCCATATTTACATGGAGGTCATGCTGATTGTTCTGTCTTTCAAACAGTAGTCCTCTGCCATACATATACCAAAAATATTGAAAGGCCAAAACATTTGGTTCGGATGCCGATTTTCAGTTTTGCTTCAGCTTATCATGACGGACATGCCTTTATAGAACCTGTATAAATTTATATAAAATATACAAATGCTATACAAGAAACACATGTAGATCCTGAGGGGTATATTTTTCAGGCTATTGAACCTGTATATAGAGACAGCTGCATATAAGGCAATTTAGTTGATCCCTAAGATGGTCTTTATATGGAGGTCTTACTGTATTTATAGGGTGAAATAACCTATGGCTAGGATTTGCAAGGTTTTAATGGAAGACATACGGGTAACTTCCCGGGTGGTGGTTGGTGTGGTCGGTGCCAGTGTGGGGCAAGCCACGCTCAGCAGTCTGTTCAGGATGGTACGCAGCTCGCCGAAGTTTGCACTGGTGAAGTAGTTCTGATTCAGTGTCCTTGGTTGTGAGGAGAGGTATTCGAGAGTATTTGCATCCACGCTGTTGGTGACTCCTACAGCATACATCTGGATGCCTTCGTCCTGGGCGGCCTGGGCCTCATCGTCAGTCAGGTCGATTGAAATGGTCGGCTGCCCGTCTGTGATTACGATCCCGACCCTCCTGGCGTTACCTCGAATTCCACCATCCCTGAACACCGTTCGCATTCGCTGAAGACCTTGATACGTATTCGTGTTTCCACCGGGGTAGCTAAGGGCGTTGATTCGACTCAGCATTTCACCCTGAGTTGTTATCCTAAAAGTGAGAAAAAATACTTGCGTGCATACACGGATATAAGTAAAGCCCAGCGTAGGTAACACGGCAGCACAGATCAAGATCCTAATTACAAAATGTACTTAAGGTACATATAAAATAGGGGTTCATTAGCCATTTGCAGTATAAACTAAGTAATCAGCATTTCTGGCAGGCAAAAATTACTGTTGCTGAGTGTTAAAAATATGATATACTAAACAAGAATATTGATATCTACGCCACGATTGCTCTTCCGATAGGTTCTGCAAGGTCGTCAGATTCAGAGAATGTGAGACAGATTACCAGACAATCTATGTGCAGCATTCGAAACGTGAACATGTCATTGAATGTATTGGATGCAGCGATGCACGCCGCCAAATACATACATTTACATGAATGTACACTGTTTCACTGCTTCGTTGGACGTTATTTATTTATTTGTTTATTGCTTTACTACTTCATTACTTTATTTATTTTTTTCTCTTCAGTAAATTTCGGTTTAAGCTGGATTCCTTATTTTCATTATACAAAGACATCGGTTCGACCTACTGGTCAAGATTCCATTGGATTATGCCCTCATTGGCAAATGTGATGACGGCCACTCGGGCGTTCTCGGGACCGATGTTTAGCTCTTGCACGGCGTCGCGGATGAAGTTCACCACTTGGCGCCAGTTATTACACGTGTTTCGGTCGACGTCAAAGGTCGGATCCTCATCACAGATACTACCGGATCCGTCCACGACAAACACGAGATCAATAATGGATTCCCGACAGCCACCTGGAATAAGTACATATTAAAAATTACATATTTATCGCGAATATTGGTCGGCTTCTGACTTCGTGTTACATAAATAATAGTAAAGCCGCAATCAGAAATATGAAGTTACCATGTATTGGCGTAAATATTTTAGAGTCAATTTGAATTAGTCCTCTACTAGATATTTCAAAACGTAATTTTGATTTAAAAAAAAAACAGCTATCGCCACTGGAAACACACAGAATACATCGCGCACGAAGGTTAGACTCTGGTAGGTAGCGGGTGTATTATCAAGGAATGACGAAAATACATGTAAATAACAATGGTTTAAGTGTCTCTAGTACCTAAATCCAATACTCTATTAATATGATAGCATTTCGACTAGCCCATATTAAGACTATTGCAATTCTAAATACAAAATACACTTACACGAGGCTGTACGTTCGGTCTACTTCCTAAATACCAACATCGATAAACTTTTGTCAAAACTGAGGAGACATTTCGATCGTATGATCATTTTATAGTGGTTTTTTTTTTTTTCGTGTTTGTTATTTAAAAAGTATGTGCATCTACACTCTAGATGATCTGTGTTATCCAGCTGTAATATTCTAGCATTGTCACGTGCATGTGTAATGATATTATAAATTGAATTCTCCGTACTTGTATAAACTTTCGCAAATGTGCTTTGACATGGCAACTGTAGTTGAAGCCGCCATTCATCATCTAAGCCAGAGCGAAGTAACATGTACTCGTAATTTTCGGTGAGCCGAGCAAAGAAACCGGGAAGGACGGGAATCAGAAACGTAACGGGTGCGGCTATAAGATTTTACGTATTGACGCCATTGTGACACGTGGGACACCTTTCGGAGAACATGCGTAACGCCAGCCCTGGCTTGACGCTCCATTTGACGTACCGGCTTATACCAAACGTCATGGATTACTCACGAAGGCAGAAAACAGGCACCCCCGCCGTACTTACCGTCTGTCGGACACACTTCAACTAACAGATTTCCAAGTACCAGCCGCTCCAGTGTCTCGAAGTCCGGCGAGGTGAAGTAATCCTGGTCCTCCACCCTTGGTTCAGAGGAGAAAAGTTGCAGCAGGCGACGGTCGATACGGTCAGTAATACCAATGGAGATCATGGTGGCCTGGTTCTGTAGGGCGGCGGCCTCGGCTATTGAGGGACCTCGTCTGGTGTTGGGGAAGGGGATACCGTCTGTGATGAGGATGACCAGGTTGTCCACGTCTGGGCGGTCACCGGCACGACCTAGGACTTGCTGCCTGGCCGCTCTCAGTGCCTCGTCGGTGCTTGTCTGACCGCCGATATACTCCAAACCGTTAACTTCGCTAAAGATGAAGTCTGTGCCTTCTGTATAGCTAAATAAGGAAATATAAATAACATTATATAATATTATCAGCTGTTCCTTACCATTATTGCGGCAGATTTATTTCGTTTCGTTGTATCGTTTGCTTATCCAAGTGGTCGATATTAGTGGTCGAGTTACAAGCTCATATTTTAACATTCAGTATAAAACCGTATTATATATATATTTGTGGAGTTCGTTTGTGAGCGTAAGTTGACTTTCTTTCAAGATTACGAATATTTTACAAATATTTAACAAATGCGTAATTTGTATTTTTACCAATTAAACCTAGCACCCAATGTGAAAGATAAATTCATCATATTCAATCTGAACCGTAATATCAGCAATGCATATCGAGCACTACGAAATAGATACTTTATAAGAAAAACAAAAATTGTCACATTGTATAGGAACAATTAGGTCTAACAGGACATTATATGCCATGGATCGGGTTCCTTGCCACTCATAATAATAATAATAATAATAATAATAATAATAATAATAATAATAATAATAATAATAATAATAATAATAATAATTTTCCTTTATGGTATTTCCTGGGAATTAGATGAGCTTGGTTACCTATCTAAGCCAAAGATGACGTCAATTCGGTTGGAGAAACGGATAAGGGCCACACGGGTGTCCCTCTCTCCAAGAGTGAGTGAAGTCAGAATCTGTCTGACGAAGAGCTTCAGGAAGCTCCAGTTGTTGCAGTCTACAATGTTGTCGTTTTGGTCCCTGAGGGCCGAATCATCGTTGTCGCAAATACTACCAGAATCGTCCACAATGAAGATGATGTCAAGCACAGTGAACCTGCAGTTAGCTGGGAATGAAATACACAAATAAAACCCTTACTGTGCAATACAGAACTATACTCACGTGTATATAAAATATGTTAACAAATTAGGGTAGCAGGCAAATCCAGAATTAGAAGGATATATCCTGGGGTTTTAATAGCATGATGCATGTTCTTAGTCTTTTTAATTTTTATTTTATTTTGTATTTGTTGTTTTTTATAACTTCGTGAGGTGTAACCACGATGTTTTGTTAATTTACACTGCATTAAAAGTTATTAATCGGTCACTGGAAAGACGTGAAACTGGCAACTCACTAATCCCAGTTTGAATCGGTATACAACTGACAGAAACAGAACAATATGAGCTTGGCTGATAGAAAATCCCACACAACGGGAAGACTATACTCTCTAAAAGTTTCAGACCACTGGCTATAGTGGTCTGACTAGCTGTTGCTGGTGACCCCCGCAGGACGCGTACTTACAAGGTAGTGTGGGCGGAGGCGGGGTGGCGCATACACTGCGCAAAATCGGCTGCAGACTCAGCTCCAGCTGTTCGAAGTCGGGCGAGGTGAAGTAGTTGACGTCCATGACTCGGGGCTGGGAGGACAGCAGGCTGAGCAGGTTTACATCAATTAACTCTGTGATGCCAATGGCGAAGATGGTAGAGATACTCTGCAGAGAAGCTGCGGAGTTGATGGTGGGGGTTCGCCGGAAGTCGGGGAAAGGCACTCCGTCAGTGATGATAATGACAACATTCAGTACATTGGGCCTGTCTCCAGCCTGCCCAAACACGCTATTCCTGGCCTGGTCAAGGGCGTCGTTGGTGTGGGTTTCCCCTCCTCTGTACTCCAATCTGCTGACAGTATCAAGCACAGACTGGGCGCCAGATTGGTAGCTATAGCAAAAAAAAAAAAAAAAAAATCACACACCTTGTACCAGAAGATTACAACAAAAGTGCCTGTCGTTATAAATTCATAAACGGGAATATTGGCCCTCGCTACTTGATAATTGCACGCCTTAATTGGATGGATGGATCAAGTAACTTTTTCGAGCGCTACAGTTATGCTGCTTACTGCTGCTCAAACGTTTCATACAAACACATTTCATTGAAACCGGTGGTAATACATTAAAGTCGGACCCTAGCTAGAACCTGCTCCATTCTCATCATGACAAGTTGAACATTGGTTCAGCCTTCGTTTTACCAACCTTCCAAAGTCCGGGATGACACTGGGCAGTGTCGCTGTCTCAACCCCATTACCAACCTTCCTAAGTCCGGGATGACACTGGGCAGTGTCGCTGTCTCAACCCCATTACCAACCTTCCTAAGTCCAGGATGACACTGGGCAGTGTCGCTGGCCGAACCCCAGGATTACCAACCTTTCTAAATCCAGAATGGCATTGGTGTCGCTGGCTCAACCCCAGTTTTAATAGTAATATATCTTTATTCGTACTCGAAATCCACTAACAACATTCCTTAAAGTTTACATGTCTCATCTCTTTCCTAAAGGCCATCAACTCGGGAATTTGCTGGGCATTAATCCGTGACGGGTTTCAAACCCGCTCGACGGGGGATATATGTCACTCTGCCCGGCGCTCTAACCATTCGGCCACCGGACTAGGGACGGAAACCTTTACCAACCTTTCTAATTCCAGGACGACGCTGGTGTCGCTGACTCAGCCCCAGTGTTACCAGCCTTTCTAATTCCAGGACGACGCTGGTGTCGCTGACTCAGCCCCAGTGTTACCAACCTTTCTAAGTCCAGGACGACGCTGGTGTCGCTGACTCAACCCCAGTGTTATCAACCTTTCTAAGTCCAGGACGACGCTGGTGTCGCTGACTCAACCCCAGTGTTACCAACCTTTCTAAGTCCAGGACGACACTGGTGTCGCTGGAGAAACGTATCAGGGCGACATGGGCGTCATCAGGTCCGATCACCAGTTCCCCTACCACGTTGCGCAAGAACTGTGTGATAAATTCCCAGTTGTCGCAGGTTGTGGGACAGCAGCGACGGCTCTGGTCATTGTCGCAGATGCTGCCAGAGCTGTCCACAATTAAGAGCAAATCGACCACGGTGGTACTGCAAGGAGCTGGAAGGCAAGTAAAAATAACATCACTATTGCATACGCTTTTTCAACTTTACTTTATATGCATACGCCGAGTCTTCCAAAGGTTATATTCACAGGAGTGGCTAGTGCAATATTGTAAATTAAAATGGTAGTCATGATTTATGTTTGACCTCGAGGGCTTTGCGTAGAAACCTTTTGACTCGTAGTGGACATAGTACATGTTTGCTTGATGTCTACTTACGTTCGCTAGTCTGGCAGACACTGGTTAGCAGTGGCTGCAAGTTGTTCTCCAGCTCATCGAAGTCTGGTGTCGTGAAATAATTTCTGTTAAGCTCTCTTGGATTGGAGGAGAGAAGCCTGAGGATACCGGAGTCGATCTCATTGGTTACTCCTATGGCGAATGAGGTGGCTATTCTCTGCAGATCGGCAGCCTGGTTGACGGTTGGCTGGCGGCGGCTGGGTGGGAAGGGCTGGCCGTCACTGATGATGACCACGACGTTGAGGACGGCCGGTCGGTCTCCAGCCTGCCCGAACACCTGGGTCCTTGCCACGTTCAGAGCATCATCCGTATGCGTCTCTTGCCCTAGGTAGTCCAAATTCTGCAAAGCGTCGATGATAGCTGCGCTTCCCGATGTGTAACTGAAAGCATACATTACTCGCGTCGTCATCAAGAACAGTGAATGCATACACTTGTTATACCAGCAGTCTCTTAGTGATATTGCATAACTAACGTAATTAAAAGTTGCTGTAACTCCCACCATACTGTCAAACATTGCCACTGGTCTCTTACTAAATGTAACGGGGCTTGGCATCGTTGGGCAAAAGTGCAGCTCGTGTGTAAAAACTAAACATGCAAAATTACAGTGCATATTCTTAAGTTTGGTCGACAATTAGAAACTATTTCATACTATAACGCCAAATTCAATCGAGAACGGTTTGCCCCAAGAACCTGTATAAACTCTTTGGAGTCTCATTCTAAATTCTTCAATGTAAATAATATTGCATCCACTTTGCAAGCATTTCAACTGATTTTACTTTTGTTATATAGGATTTTACAATGTAAACGTGGCAGCATATGTCCAGCCGGTGCCTATAGTATGGTACATTACTACTAATCAACACTAGCAGCAAATTAGCTTTGCATGTGCTATTGGTAGCAGATATTTTAAAGATTGCTGAATTTGGCTGTCTATTATCAATCCTTTACGGTTCCCCATCAGAGAACATACAAACAATTGAGGTCTGAGAAGGCCACGGAAGGCTTCGTGCCTTCAGTCGACCCCCAAGTTTGGCTTAGTTTTTGTGTGAATTGTATGCGAACAGCGCAGTGCACACTCCTCACCAAATATTGACAAACGAACCACAGGTCGTCGGTCGTCAGTTCAGACCTCTAGAATGAAATCAAGGGGGTCCAAATGGAACGTACATTCACCTATTACCTAAACAGTTTGGATAAATTAATGCGACCAACAATTCGACACTTACCTGTCAAGTCTGAGCACCACTCTAACGTCAGAGGAAAACAGGACCAAGCCGATGTGAGCATCCTGCTCAGATATCACCAGCTGACCTGCCACCCGTGCCAAGAATTCTTTGACAAAGTCCCAGTTGTCACAGTTCCTGGGGCAGCAGCGATCGTTAATGCTGGTGTCACAGATACTGCCAGAACTGTCCACAACGAACACCAGATCCACCACACTAGAGGCGCAAGGAGCTGAAAGTAGATAGTGCCTGCATGTGTACAACAATGGTGAACGAGTAAAGTAACCACCGCCAACAGGTTCACACATGACGTGGAGGCCAAATTTGTTAAGTTTGATGCGCTTACGTGAGATTATTGTTATACATACCTATAAATATGTACATGTATGGCGCTAAAACGCTTCGCGTAAATAACTATACATATAGCTTCATAATTCGCAATTATAATATTTTGCTATGACAATATACAATAAGCCCCGTCATATACAACACTGATATTCACTTTACATGCCGCAATTAGGCTACGTACACCTCTCTCCCATACAACGTTATATGTCCCAGCATTGGGAACGAGTTTCCTCAAGATACAGTTGGCGTACCTGGAGTCTCGCACACACTGGCCAACAGTGGCACCAAACTCGCTTCCAATTCGTCGAAATCGGGTGACGTGAAGTAATTAACATTCTGTAGTCTGGGAACGGAGGAGAGGAAGCTGAGCAGCTCCACATCGATCTGGTTGGTGATACCCACGGCGAAGGTCGTGGCAATTCGCTGTAACTGCGCAGCAGATTCAATGGTAGGATCTCTAAGGTTGGCTGGGAACGGCACTCCGTCAGTAACGATGATCACTATGTTCAAAACGTTTCGCCTGTCACCGTCTTCTCCGAATATGTCATTAATAGCCTGGTCAATAGCCGCGTTAGTTGATGTCGTTCCGCCCCTGTATTCCAGAGTGGAAGCTGTCTCTCTGATGAAAGCCGCACCTTCCTCATAACTGAAAATGTTGGTAGGCTATTGATGACAGATCATGGTACTATGAATACATTTCAACATGATCATCATAGTACTGATATCCTGAAGGAAGAAAGATACTTTTCAAAAGCGCATTCATGGTCAGATTAACCCGACTGTAGATCCCTCATCCTTAGGCATTGTTTTTACTGGAAGAATACCACACACTCTATATGCTATTACATGTATGTGGAAGAACCATGTGGTTTTCTATTATTTGAAGCACAATTAATTTGAATTTCATAGCTTTTTTTATTGTAAGAGAGTGGAATCCTATGCCCATCGTAGGACAGATGCATTTCACCACCAACCTGTTGAGGCCAAAAATGACAGAAGTTTGGCTTGAAAAGCGAATGAGGCCGATGTGAGCATCATTTTCGCCAATGATCAGCTCGTCCAGAATGAGTCTCAGGAAAGAGCGCACGAATCCCCAGTTGTTACAGTTGGTCGGGTTCCCATTGGCGTCCGTCACACGGGTGGGGTCGTTGTCACAGATACTGCCAGAACTGTCAACAATGAGTACCAGGTCGACCACAGTGTCGGCACAGCCACCTACGGAATACCATAGAAAATATTCGGTAGTATTTAACTACGGATTGATCTAAGTAAAAAGGCGTACATGTATATTAAAAAGCAGGAAGCCGCACGCTTATGCCATGTAAGCATCTAAATTATATTACAAAGTGTAATGCGATATATTCAAGAATAATCACATTGCCTCAGCCGAGTACTATAGTAATCCGGGCAGGCGGCACCGGTACTGAATTAGTAGCATTCTGGTCGTATTATGACGTAATAATATCGAAATGATCTGTTTCAAGGAATCGCCGGCCACTTGGTTTAAAGTAACGTATGCATTATAAGTACCAACACTTGAACTTGTTTAGGGTTGAGTGAGGAAATAGTCGTGTATAGGCAGAATCTGCCCAAACTACATGTGTATCGTTTTCTATTAAGAATTACATACTTGTTGGTGGAGCGGGGGTTTCACACACACTAGCCAACAGTGGCACCAGGCTCGCTTCCAATTCTGCAAAATTGGGAGACGTGAAGTAATTCCTGTCCAGCTCTCTCGGTTGTGATGACAGGCGAGCCAAAAGGTCTGGATCGATGCTGTCAGTGATACCCACGGCAAACATGGTAGCAATCTGCTGTAGGGACTCTGCAGAGTCAATGGTGGGCTGTCTCAAG
>JAAUYG010083866.1_pt1 | contig 13423 bp, 5 predicted proteins | sample 7278091 | NCBI WGS metagenome assembly JAAUYG01 (sample SAMN14350201, study PRJNA611818) | marine sediment metagenome | isolation source: surface marine sediment (0.6m) | place: French Polynesia: Moorea | collected 2018-08
AAAAGGAGCTGGTTGTTCCCATCAAGCGTAATACGTATAGTGATGTATTCAGTATATGAGGTCTGCAATACTATTGGACTAGCTCTTAGTCCAATAGTATTGCAGATTTCATGGGCATGAAATTTCATGGGCATGCACATGATGCAGGGGCATGAAATCTTAGTCCAATAGTGAGCATATTTTATATACTCACTATTCCTGCAGTATAGCTAAAATTTTGGCCCATTTATGGTTGAAATAGTTTATGTCAGCAGAGATCTTTCCAATAATATCTCATTTGACCTAGTAAACAACTTCACACCGTTGAAGACCTGTCACTTGCAAGCAAAGTTCTTCTTTGACACTTTTTGATGGTTACACGGCCTGTGTCCATCAGAAATGGCAATAGCTGCAGGCGAGCCAGGGATTCCGGCTAGATCCTAGCCATACCTGACTCAACTTACTACATGTGCAGTAGAGTCATGTACGGCCAACTTACCGGTAGTCCTAGTCTGTGTCAGTATTTTGGGCCTCTGAAGACACTCTTAGGGGTATACATAAAATATGACCTGATTCGAGTGTTATTTTTTAACAGAACTATGAAACACAGATCATTATTTAAGACCCCTATCTGAATCACAGATCAATCTTAAACAGCCATGATCTAGTCACACATCGATCTTTAACAGCCATGAATCTGCAGATCGGAATTCAACAGCAACTGCAAGCCACGGATTATTATTTTAGCGAAGGACTGGCTGATCAGATCGTAGTTTTATAGGTGGGCTGGTTCCTGAATCGGCAGTTAGCATGCAGGGGCATGAAATCGCTCTTTAGTGAGGAGTGCAGATTGTGACTCACAAAATAAGAATTTGGTCAGTTCGCTAGATCTATTTGCCAAAACGGCTGATTCACATGATTTGGTCGATTCGAATCGACCGAATGTGAGAATTTCAAACACTGCACATTTTGTTTTCTATATCAGGACCTTTATTTGGCCTTTCGGTATTTTGGGTATCGAACCAAGGCCAGGCACCAGTACTTACATGTGGTATATCGTGTACCGATACACATCCCTAGTACTTATCCTTGTCAGTTGTCATTGTAACATAGTTATCACAGGCTGGGATTTATAGTCATACGAGTTACTCAGAGGAGCCCTTGTCCAGGTTCATTTTGTACTTAGAATTTACCAATGGCACTGTGGATAATACTGCCCAGCTGGAAAGAGTTAACCAGTTGGCTCTGATAAGAACCTTTGGGTAGATCATATTCCAGAAAAATACCAAAATATGTTAAATGAAGGGTATGCAGAGTTGCACTTAGGTGACATATCTGTGTCTCATAAGTACTTGTAGTACCATATGAGTACCAAGTTCATCATATGTCTCTCTGTAGCCAGAAAATGTGTCTCACTCACTGCACTGTGCCTGCAGCTGTTGCCTTTTCTGATGGTTGAGGTAGGTGACATGTGTCCCTCTAAACAATGCTAAAAGTGTCGAGGAACTTGCCTTGCACATTCTGTATGAGACTGGCTGTTCCACAGATGCTCCTATCAAGTTAATCATGTTAATGTGTATCGGTAATCTATGTTCATGATGTTTCTGATCTATTCTTTGGTCAACAGTGTTGACTGAAGAAATAAATAACATTTTTCAAAAGAAAAATGTACCACTTTACAAAAATAAAAGAATCTGAGAACGAATGAACACCAATTAACAGGGTTAATTTTATTACAATGCATCTATTGTTTTTACATACGGTATTTTGGTACTACAAAATCAGTATAATATGGGGGGGGGGGGGGTATGGAGGCCGGTGGGCTTAATCATGATTATGCTTTTCATCTCACTTTTTGAATTTTGTCATAATAGAAATGATAACCTGGCATTGTTGCTCTTTTCAGGCAAGATGGAAAAGAAGGTTATTTTGGTAACTGGAGGCTCGGGGCTAGTTGGAAAAGCTATTGAAGCTGTAGTAAAAGAAGAACAAAAGGATGACGAAGAATGGTTCTTTGCAACTTCCAAGGATGCAGATCTCACGTAAGCTAGAGGACATGCAACTTGCAAGCATCTTGTTCAAAATCTGTTACAAAATTTAGCATGTACATTAAGGCTGGATTGTTTACAAGCAATGTCTTGTTAAACTTCCAAAGAATGCCAATAAGTTCCATGATTTCTCAAGCGAATATGGCTGCTGTAGATAGACGTTAAGATCAATATGAAATATTTGTGTACTGATAATTTATAATACAGTGAAACCGGTCTTTAAGACCACCCGAGAAATAGGGACAACCTGGGAATTAAGGACAGCTACTTCAGTCCCTAGGTCCATTTAGTACATAGAAATGGACCTGAGAAATAAGACCACCTCAGAATTCAGGACAGTTTTTCACAGTCCCATGAGTGTCCCTAATTTCCAGGTTTCACTGTACTACATACATACTTTGTATTACTGATACTGATACATGTATGTTGTGTACATCATTGCACTTGTCATACTTGTATAGCTGAAATAGTAACAATTCACTTTAAAACGGTTCCAATTTATTTCATGCACACATCAGTTGTTATGTTCCTGTCTAAATTTTCGTGACTCACACCTACCCCATGTATTGCACCAAATACATTAATCTAAAGGGCATGTGAGATGTAAGGGGTTTACATTACAGCACATCACGTGCGGACAATTACCATGATATCTGGAGCTTTCTGTTGCATTTCTGAACGGTTGTGAACTGTTGCTTCTCCAGGAATCAGGCCGACACAGCAGCTCTTTTCGCCAGAGTGAAACCAACCCACGTTATCCACCTGGCAGCCATGGTTGGAGGTCTATTCAGGAACTTGAAATACAACCTTGATTTCTTTGTTAGTATCACTTCTCTAGATGTATACTGGGTGGTGAAAGAGGACTGAAGGAGAGACCAATATCTTTTTATGTGAAACAGTGTTTGACACTACATCTATAACACTTTATCTTTATCTTTGCATTATTTTGATAAAATAACTAGTGTTCCTGCTCTGAATATAATCAAGTAAATCATGCACTGAATATTATTTAAAACACTACAATGGACATAATATCTTAGTGGCCACCCGCCACAGAGGTCGCCCTCCCCCATTTGGCCAGAAATCTTTGCCACTACTGCTATGAATGCATTTATTTCTCCCTCCCACCAAAGGGTACTAGTAGCTCTTTAAGGTGGCCACAATTCACTGGCAAATAAAATGGTCTAATTACATAGGGACTACTGTATTTGTTTACTGAGTATGCGACAGTGACCCATTGTTATTTACATCATTTACAATTACAACGTTAATCCGAACAATTTAATGCTAATTTGACCCAAACAAGTCTTGTCCTCGTAGGGAGCATTATATACAGGAAGTTCAATAAAATAACATTTATAAATTCATTTGTTCGTTTAACCCTTTCAGTTGCAGTTATTTATTGATTTAAATTTAGAAGAGTGCACATGTAGTTGAACTCTGGTATTTCCTCCTAGTGTATATTCAAAAGGTGACTTGTATTGTAAGCCCATGTGGATGGGCCTTAACCATGTTAACACATTTAATGTCATGTATCTGTGCTACCTGGATATGCATAGTCCCGTTACTACTAGCAAAGCGAAACCTTTCTTCTGCAGAGGAAAAACATCCAGATAAACGACAATGTTCTACAAATATCTTACGAAACCGGGGTGAAGAAAGTGGTATCCTGTTTGTCCACTTGCATATTCCCAGATAAGACGACATATCCCATAGATGAGACTATGGTGAGCAAATCAGTTTGGTTGGGTGAAGTTCTTTGAAGGGATATGTTCCATTAGAAGTTGGGGAGTGGGTTGCTTGATGCAGATTCAAATTTTTTCACCTTCTCAGTTTATATTGCTATGGTTCCATGTATGTGCATACCGGGGTATGTATATAGTACACAGTGACATGTAGACATATAAATTTTATTTTCTATGTCCAGCACATTCCCCATTACTGATAAATTTTATTTTCTATGTCCAGCACATTCCCCATTTTCAGCAAACAGAAGATGTTACACTTGCATATTGCAAAACTCATTTCATTTTCCATGCGTCACTGTGAATTTGACAGAAAAGACAAGGCTTAAGCTAGCAATGTGAAGTGTGTAGCTCCAGTGTGCTTCGCTTTTGTTATGCATTCAGCATTGTATTGCCAAATGTATACAGTAGGAACATATATATATATATACCATGCCAGCACATGTGCTGCACATTTAACTTATTCATAGGCATTGTTTGTGTTCTAATTTCTGCAGGTACATAATGGCTATCCACATGACTCTAACTTTGGATATGCCTTTGCTAAAAGAATGATCGATGTCCAAAATAGGTAAGGAATTTTGCATTTGCTACAAAAATTTGGTTTGATATCTATAAAAGAAATTATCTCCGTGTTGTGCCTGTTTTTCTTGTTTTGGAACTCCTAAACTTTGGTTTGGGGATTTTGAACATTTTATGGTTGAATGATTTTATGTTGAAAATTTATACTAATTAATGTGAAAAAATAACAAAATAATTTTAGTTGTAAGTACATTGAAAAGCAATCACCTTAGAGCAGATCTTTCCTTTTTCAATTTCCAAAAAAAAAAAAAAATAAGATTCTAATAAAACGAGAGAGTTCATTTGTCACAAATAGCGGTAGAGACGCCAACAGTCAGTCTGAGGAAGTTCACTGAACAGAGTGGACGAAAGTCTCACAATAAGGAGAACTAAAACACTGTTTGTGACAAATGAAATCTCTCGTTTTGTTATCCTACCAAACTGATGAATCTCTTTGGATAAGATTCTAATAGTGTCCCTGATATGGATTAAGTGCATTGTACAGTGTAGCACCTCTAGCAGAGCTTATAATGTAGTGTGTAGTCAGCCTGGGAGAATTGTGGATATTTCTGCAGACACCACCTAACCTGAGTGTTTTGCTATAATTCCCAGAGCCTACCATCAGCAGCATGGTTGTATGTTTACCTCCGTCATACCAACAAATGTGTTTGGTCCATATGACAATTTTAACATAGAGGATGGCCACGTATTGCCAGGACTTATGCACAAAGTATACTTGGCCAAAGGTAAGAATTTCTCATACATTTCATTTCATGTGATTATGATAGATCTCACAGTGTTCTACTAAACAGTAACTTGCAGCCATACTTAAGATTGTGCACAACTTAATATCTGCCATGACCCTTGCCGACTTAGTGAGGCACAATCACTTAGCTCAGTTCATGCCGCTAGTACATTTGTATACAGTATATATAGTACCGGGTAGGTTGTCTTCAAAACTTCACTTGTAATTCAAACAGATTCCTGCAGTGTCGAAATAAGCCTGTTTTTTACTTCTTGGTGAAGAAAAAAAGAGTGCACTCTGATATTTGAAGCTAATTTTTTTTGGAACATATACTGGTACTCTCGGGGAAGCAAAAACCACAAAATATTAAAACTTTCTATTAAAAGTATCTGTAGCATGTACCACATTTGAAAGAAGAGCAGTGTTTTAAGATTTTAACTTAAGTCTGAAGTTGGCATTCAAACTTTATACCTAAACCATAAATACTCAGTTAACTTCCAATACATGTTAACTGCCATATATTTCTCCTAAACTGAATGTAATTTTACTTTTGCTCATATATAGAGAATCAGACTCCATTCACAATCTGGGGAACAGGCAAACCGCTGCGACAGTTCATCTATTCCTTAGATCTGGCACGCTTGTTTCTCTGGGTGCTACGCGAGTACAATGAAGTTGAACCAATCATTTTATCAGGTACAATCCACTCTAGCACTAGTAGCCCATAGACACTTGAGCATCAGGTGCACTGAAAGGTATAAACAATATGGATAAAGAATATAAATTTTCAGTAAACACCTCTTTTTGTATGAAAAAATGCATTGAAAGTAGAATAACTGTTCCAACAGTTAAAAATAAACGGACACATTTTAAAGCATTTGTCAAATGAGAAGAGTTGTCAAATGAGGTTGTCACTCTTTAGATCAGTTACTGAATAATGTTAATTATGTTAAAAGCAATATTTGTTGTTCATGTTCCTGCTGACCTGTAGCAAAGTCTAGATTACGGTAGATGGACATAGTAGTCTCCCATATACATACTGGTAGTCATGAAAATTTAAATACTGGTACCGGAGTTTTGTACAAATGTAAAAATGTATCTCTCATCCATGTAGGTACATCATTTACATGTACATTGTAATCAGACTTAACCTGGGGCTGTTTGTTAGTAGATACTTTTCTTTGACAATGACATGTTTACATTCCCTTAGTGTCAGAAGAAGATGAAGTATCCATCAAAGATGCTGCCCAGATGGTTATAGATGGAATGAAGTTCACTGGAGAGGTTATTGTATCCTTCAGTCAGTTGTCTACCATGCAGCATAGCTGTAATTACTACTAATATGCTGTTGCTAACGTTCCATTTAACTTGAGTTTGCATGTGTAAAATTTTCTTTTCAAGGACAAGTTTCAGATATAAATCATCTATAGCAGTAGCCCATTGTTTGTAGTTTTTCCTATTTTGCCAGACTGCAAACACATATAAAATCACATAAAATTAACAGTTCAAACTACATATAAGTGGCAATGTAACTTCAATTTTTTAAAGTAAAAATAGGTCTGGAATCTACTGTATGTAAATATATCATATGTTGAGAGATGTTGTGTCAACATGCTGCAATTAATGGGCTGCATATATCATTTTCATTAGTTAGCAAATAAGCCAGAGAAAACCTGAGATTATTAAGACTAAACTGTATGGATCAGGTTTGGAGTTGAAGTATACTGGAGTAGTACGGGGGGTACATGTGAGTTTAAGCTTTTATTTTTGCAATATCATTTAAGCAAAACCTGTTTAAGAAATTCGTTGTTAATTCACACCAGGTCTTGCATGATTTTCAGATATAGATCACATGCATTTAAATGTATATTACCTGCAACATCTCCTTATCATTACTGTTAGAGTTATCATTGTGTATTAAATCCATTAACTGCATAATGGCTATTTGTTCATAGCACAACCTCACTCCAGCTTTTCAGCCAATGGCAGATACACATGGTTGTATTGTTTAAATAATTCTAGTGATTATTTTTGGGTGGGTCCTAGGGTCCTGGGACATTGCTCTGGGGTAAAGGTATGAAAAGGATGGAAATTCTGAGCAATGCCATGTCAAAGGGTTTTCTTGTCTAAAATATGACTTAATGTCACCTAACATGCTTAAAATTAAGTAGGAAGTATATTTTAGGAGGTATATAATAATAGCGTTAGTACACATTAGTTCAAGGATTTATTTTTGTATAGACTTCTCACTCTCATACCGGACTCCTCCAGGGTACTTACCCATACAAAGATAAATCGTTGAATGTGCTCTAGAACATGTAGAAAGTGTGCTCTAGATCATGTAGAAAGCGACCTCAAAATATTGTTTCCTTGACGCCCGGCTCAGTATGACACTACAAAGAATGATGGCCAGTTTAAGAAAACTGCAAGTAATTCCAAACTGAAAAAGTACTTGCCTGATTTCAAGTTTACTCCAATGAACCAAGGTAGGTGAAACATATATCAGGCTCAGCGTAGATGTGGTACTGAGCTTTACATGTACAGTAGTCTCGGTGATTTGAGACCCCTCTATTTAACAATTCCCTGCATTTTAAGACTGGCCACCAATGTCACAACTGTTACATTTTCAACATAAATATCCCTCCATTTAAGACCTTTTCAATTTAAGACCACACTTTACTGGCTGAATGGGCGGTCTTAACATGCAGAGACCACTGTATTAAGGATCATAGCCAGTAACTTGCAGTTTTTTGTGGCAAGTCCCATGTGTTCACAACTTTAGCATTACCCCCGGTACATCTATTAGAGAATACAGAGCAAGACATACCAGTAAACAAGATTTCTGGAATTGAATTGGGTGATTCTGCAGGCAATGTTTTTCTTTATGTGGAAATAATTAAAAAGAAACCTCCCATCACCTGTATTTATTACAGTAGAACCTGTCTTGAAAGACCACCCTATTGACCGTAAAAATGTAGTGTCTCAAGATATGTGTGCTTTGGTGACAGGTTCAGTTACAATAAAATGTTTGACGTTATTCCCAGAATATCTGGTCCTGGTGACAGGTTCAGTTACAATAAAATGTTTGACATTATTCCCAGAATATCTTGTCCTTCAAGACAGGTGGTCTCTCATGCCACTGCACTGGTCTGTCATGCCAGTGGTCTTTCACTTTCACATTTCAGTTTTGCAGACGTTTTGTAGTGGTTATCAATTAACATGTTAAGTCACTGAGAATTCCATTTGTAAATGGGGTTTTAGTATGCTAATGAAGAGTTCCAGAATTTGTCCTGGTTCTGCTTTGTAGCAACTTTTTTGGCCACTGTATTTTCTTGTGCAGATGTATTCCTTTTTTGTCAAAGAGATTAATTTCGTCAAGCCTTGTTACTCAGATTATCATGTTCTCATGCACACCACTAAACTGTGTTGCAGAATTAAGACCACTTTGGCCTTGACCATGGGTCCTGGCCTTAGTTCCCAATTTAGGCCTGTGGTGTTCAGAACAAGTTGGACCATATATCGAATATTGAGAAATTAAAAGTTGGGAGCAACATTCAGTTATATGTGTATAGTATATATCTCTTATTAGGGAACACATGATATTCAAGTTCAAATCCAGTACAGTTTTGCTTTGAGAGAATCCAAAGATAATCCCTGATAATCCAAAGATAATCCCTGGTGATTTCTCTGTTCCAGCTATCAAGGAAACCTGTGAGTGGTTCATGGAAAACTACGAGATTGCAAGAAAGTGAGATGAAGATATTCCACTTTTATAGGAAAGCTGTTTCAAAGTCTATCACGTTTTGTACAGTGGGGGAATTGACTGACTGGTTGTGACTGACCAAGTTGCTTTTTTGCTTACAGAAAAGCATCTTAGCAATGGAAAGAGTGTACATGTTATGTGGTTACACATTAGTCTGGTGTACTTATTTATGCAATCTTGGATGCTGTTATAAAGTGTTGCTGGGAAAAGCAAGGTGAAATTTTAAAAGCAGGTACATTATTTGTATACTGTAGGTCCCTATGAGGACAGGTTCCTTCAAACAGCACCAGATTGGTGAAAATGTCTGTTATCACTTTGTTTAAGGATAGGCAATAACTAGCAATTATTTGTCATATATAAGTTTAGGAAGTTAAATTATCATGAAATTACTAATACAGTAGTTCCTCTTTTAGTGGCCACTTTCAACAGAGGCCATCCTCGCTAATATGGCCATTAATCTTTTCCGCTTCTACCGGTACTATCAGTGTATTTACTTCTCCCTCTCACCAAAGGCCATCTCTATAATGTGGCCACAGTTTCGTGACAAATAAGGTGGCCTTATTACAGAAGGACTACTGTACTACTCCGCACATATTGGTGTAGTGTGCCATGCATGAGTTTGCCCAGAGAGTTATTTATGTACACTAATCTCTCTAGTAAGGCCTTCCTATTCGATAAGAACATGAAGAAATTATGGCCACATTAGGGAAGTGGGCATTGAGGGGAGGGAGAACTTCCTGGTAAACGTATTCATAGTACTGTACTACTACATGTAGTGCCAGCAAAGCTTTTGGGCCAAATTACAGTGGGTGACCTCTGTATATCAGGTATATAGTGGTTACTAAGTGAGGGACCGCTGTACTATGGATACGGGTATTTATTAAACTGCCGATTTATGTCATCTTCGTTTGCTGTTTTGAGCTAAAGTATTTCCGTAAATATAGCTTTGCTGGACAAAGGTTTCCTGCACATACTGGTTTAGTTCGACAGTGATGCATTTATACCCAGTGGGTTTAATATGTGACAGGCTGGCAGATGATTATAATCTGTCCACTTACCTGTGTGCATGTAAGTTCTTTACTTTGTTCCTTACTTTGGTAGGAATTGAGAAGTGAGATATTGAAAAAAAATAGTTATTGGAGTACATTCATATGCCTGTCGACATAGTTATCAGCACATAGATTGGAACATGCCTAACAGCCTTATGATCGATATAACACATATCTGTGAAATGCATATTTGCAGTTAAGTATTTCTAAGTATTTCCAAATGAAAAACATCACTTTAAACAACTTGTGGTCTAATCATTAAATTTTGACTTAAATGCCACTTGCAAAGACATGTTATCTGTGTAAAAAATGCATTAGATATGCACATGTGCCAAACGAACGGAAAATTGGTTTACTTTCAGTCTCACAGTGCTAACTACCCAATGTTGCATTATTGCTCAAAACTGCTCATAGTAAGCCTGAATCTCAATGTATATTTTGCTGTTCGTTGGTTGCGTTAACCTAATTTTTAGTTTGGTGTCAACGTCTATAGTGGATGCCCACTATTTTCATATTTGTAAACTTTTAAACCACAAAATGTGACCATTTAAGGTTTATACGTTTACACATGAGAATGAGACATCATCTGTGCTTGGGTAAGGTTTGATATGTCAGAGGAAGTTTATAGAGACACTTATCTCAGCATTTTAATGTGCTGCTATGAAATTTTTGCTATATACATGTACCAGTACATGTAAGAGTATATTCTGCCATATGTATGAAGTAACACATACATGCCGGGTACTCATATGATGCATATATATACCGGTACATATACTAATGTACAGTGGAGATACTATGTACTGGTAATAGAGCAGTTTTTTTTGTCAGTATTAATCTATATGGATTCATCCTTTGTTTAAGACATGACAAAACTTTTCTTGAGCAGAAATCCCAAGAAAGTCCTCAATCGATACATTCCTGCCGAGTGACCTGCGAGTATTGAAGCTTTAACTCTAGGTAAATTTGAGTCAACTGTTCAAAATTTATGTCATCCTCTCATCTGGTATTATGCAATGCCGATGGTGACATGTAAGATAAAGGAATACACAATGTATATTCAACATATTTGGCTCTAGAGTGGAACCTGTGAATTAAAGACCACCCATAATCAACACCAATCAATTTTGAGGTCTTAATTCTGAAACAATATAATACTGAGTCCGTATGTTCTCGACAATGCTTAACTCTAAGTTTTGACTAAAGTCACCAATCTGACCATTATGATTTGTCTGGGAATCTTACTTCAGTCAAATCTTATTTAAAACAAAACTTTTTTGAGAACTCCACTTGTGTGTAAATTTTGGTTGTCCAATAAGAGGCCTTGATTCTGGGGTCGGTCGTCTTTATTTCCAGGGTGGTCTTAAGGCAAGGTTCCTTACTAACAACTTTACTGCAGGACCGTCAACGTACAGAAGAAAACCTTGTGTGTTACATCTTTAAGTGGCTTACAGCCAGTGTGCTGGGAGGACCACTTCAGTCAATGTAAACCAATTTATTTGAAACTTGAACTGAACTTCTGTTGATGTGATATGCTGACTGGTGTATTTACTGAAAATAATTACATCTCCCCAAGTTTTAATCCCTATTTCTTATATAGAGTGCTGCACCTGTATACCTATGTAAGATGGGGTAACATTACAACAGGTTCCCTTGTGCTCGATAACAGAGAAACAAAATAATTGACCTCGAAGATGCACTGTCTAAATTCTTTGTGTTATGGAACTGTCGTTCTGGTTTTTAGAATGGTGTATGGCATTGCTTCATCCCGCCGTGGTGGGCTTTTGGTTTGTTGCGACCAGTTGATACGCAATAAGAGTTTACTTCTCCAAGTAATTACAAAGTACCTGTAATTGTATGTATATATATACATACACATAATAGCATGAATAGCTAGGTTTCTATTGTTTCTATGGATTTACAGTGTATTTTATTTTGCTCAACATGTGATACTTTGCCACTAATGTGTATAACTCGTGTATAGCGTGTGTATAACAAGCGAAACAGAAGGCACAAGCACTGCAAGCAAAATTGTAATTCTATCCAAATTCGCATGCAGTAACTACAAATTACAGTTCAATTGTACTGTTCAGCATATCGCTTACTGTGCCTGTAGCTCTTGTAGAGACTGCATAGGGCTACTACTTTCTGGAATAAAAGGGTAAAACATTGCACTTCGTTTTGTCCATCCTCTGTGTAGTACGTCAGTATAACTTTATGGTGCCTTGAATTTACATATGCATCAAATGTACTGCTTGAATCCATCATATGGAAACATGCATGTGGGCAGGACATGAAAGATGTAAGAAGCAAACTAAATCACCATTTGATTTGGGGTTATACATGTACTTGTTATTTACACACTCTTGACCTTCATCCCGAAACCAAATCCATAGCGGTAATCTTAAATTGTAACCCTGAGGACTACAAAAAGTCAAAAGAGTCGATGGCCATTAACACAGCTATAGGGTGATGCCCAGGAGCTTTGATTCTCAGATTAGGATTTCACAGCACTGGGAAAAATACCAGCAGCCAACAGAAACAATATCACAGGAGTATGGAGTAGCATTTTGAAAAGGTCATTTTCAGAAAATCTGCAAGTGCACTGAATGACCTCTAAAATCACCTTGAAATGTCTATGGTCAGATTTACCTCCTATACTGTACACGGATTGTCGAAGCCATATATATATTGCCCTGTTAGCTACTAAATCTCTATAAATGTTGCATGATTTGGGACCTTATAAAGCTTTCAAAGTTGCCAACTGAATGTTTCATGCAGCACTCCCAAGAAACCTCTTGGAATCGTCTATGCAGAAAATTGACAAAACCCAGACATATTTAAATTTAGTTTACAAAAAATGCATGTGGTACAGCAGAAGTACCGAATGATCACAAAATGGCCTCGAACCAGCCGAGATCAACAGTACCCGTCTCAACTATGAAACACCATAATGTTTAAGTTTGGAGGAAACATCCAGAAAAGTTTGGTTTGGTTGGAAAAAATTCATAACTGTAGAAAGAAGTGCGGTTCTGTCTGATTTGTGGGAAAATCTCAAGTGCACCGAATGAACTCAAAGCAGTTCAGAACAATATATTATAACCATCAATACTTCGGAGGTCCGCGTTTGGTATGAGTACAGGTATTCATTTTCCCATTAGGCACAACGTCAACATTTGAGAAAATTTCACACAAAAATAAAATTTGACAATTTTTAGCTCTGCTTGACTATGTCAGCAGAGCTCATGAAATCGAAATTCGTCTGTCGTCCGTCGTCTGTCCGTCCGTCGTCTGTCGTCCGTCCGTCCATCCGTCCGTCCGTTTGTGGCATCGATTATCTCTGAAGTTATTGTATGGATTTCTTTCAAATTTTAGTTGTGGCTTCCCCTGGGCCATATCTCCAGACGTTTTTTTCATTTTTGAAAAATTTTTTTTTTTTGATTTTTTACGAATATTTTTCGTTTTCGTTAACATGGGACCCTATGGGAGCAAAAATTTCAAAACGCTACTCCTCCTACAAATCGCAGCCGAAA
>JAAUYG010171134.1_pt1 | contig 13422 bp, 9 predicted proteins | sample 7278091 | NCBI WGS metagenome assembly JAAUYG01 (sample SAMN14350201, study PRJNA611818) | marine sediment metagenome | isolation source: surface marine sediment (0.6m) | place: French Polynesia: Moorea | collected 2018-08
CGGTTTGGCTTTCACCACTCTTCTTAAACGATAGTTCATTGCGCTCTCGTCGTTGCCGAATCACTTCTGCGGTGGGTAGTTCATCATCGCTATAACCTTTTTGCTGTATTAGTTGACGACGTACTTGGGCCGCACAAGTAACGAGTATATAACCGCTCACTCTTTAAGGTTGGGTCGGCTTGGCTGTGGGGGTCAACAAGTGAGCGAATATCTTCGAGCAAATTCGGTAGCTTTGACTCTACTCGCTTACGTCCTCGACGCTCAAAGGCATCCTGAATCGGAATGCCACTGGTCAATTCCTGCATTCCTTGGCGAATTGTTCCACGATTCCATCCCAATTCCCGCTCTGCTTGGCTTTGTCCCCCTACACCTAATCCTTTGACGATTTTGGCCATAAATTGACGACGTTTACTGCCCTTTAATTGCTGGGCGGTTTCTCTAAACAGTGATTTGAGGGAATCGGTTAATTGAATCGTGCCTGCTTCCATATGCCTTGAATAGAGGAATAACATTTTCCCATATCATAGGATAGTTTATTTGTTGGAGTACTCTAAGGTACTTTGTCCGACAGCTTCTCGTAAGTGATTGATGAATGTGAGAGGAGGAATTTTGGCGACTAATGCAGCTTGTTTGAGGTTTGCTATTTTGCCAATGCTTTTTCTTAGTAGAGGATTTTTGAGTTTGTTAAATTTGGGATTTAAAGCAATCAGTACTTGTTCGAGTTGGGGAAATTCTCGTAGAAGTTCGTTGACTGTAGTTTTGGGCAAAATTTCCATGATAATTAGCAAAAGATGAATTGGAATCAATCTGTATGAGGTTAATTTAAGCTTTTAGCTGGTATTTTCTCAAGTTCTCGCGCTTTGACGTGAGTTCGGTGAACGACATGGTGAACCCCTGGAATATTAAGTAGGGGTGGTTTGACAATCGTTTCTACAGATAATAGAGAAGAGGGACAATTGGCGCAGCTACCGAGAAAGCGAACCGTAACTTCTCCTCGATTTTCGTCAAAATTTAACAGTTCCAACATACCACCGTCATTTTCCAGTACTGGAGTAATATAGCGATCGATAACCTCTCGTACTTTAGTAGTGGTTGAGAGTTCTGAATTATTTGCCAGAGTAGAAAATGTATCTAGTGAAGTTGTATGAGAAGATTTTTCTGGCGAGTGATTTGTTTTTAATTCTCGGATTAATTCGAGGTCGCCTTTGGGATCGAGAATTTCCAAGCCAATTAAACCTTCGACCAGATCGGCAGAAACATGAGCATCGAGCAATTCTTGGCGAAATAATTTCTGACGCGACGGCATAAAAGATAATTTTTGCGAGAATTCTTGCCAGGGTAGGGTAAATGGACCGACAACTCCAAAGTTACCTAGATCTACACGCACGAATTTGACAATTAGTTCCACCAGGCGATCAAAAAAGCGACAGTGTTCTTGACGACTGGCTACTTGCTTTTTCATAATCACACTGCCCCGTAATTTTAATAACTCGCGATCGTAGGGTAAAACCCCAGTGATAATATCAATTTTGACGGCTCGATTGTGTCGGCGATCGATAATGGTAATGGCATCACTACCGATTTGGGTACAATGCACCAAGCGATAAGCTGTTAGGTCGGCGGGACTAATGCCCATGATATAAGCGGGGACATCTCCCGAACAGGGAATACGAATTCCCGAAATAATTGCAATATCATCTCGCGGCACTGGATTGCCTTTCCCGTAAAGTAAATCTAGACCGTGTTTGATGGCTAAAAAGAGTTGCACTCCCACTACTTCTTCCTTAATTTCGATCGTGGCACTTTTATGGGCAGCCTTAAGGGTTGCATGAACTAGATTGCCTTCCTTGTCTAGTAGTTTAATTGACCCGACTACATCATTAAGGAGAGAAATCATCAGGGTATGGTAGTCCAGCTTGCGCAAGAGGGGTAACAAAATGGTCAAAAAGCGATCGCGTCGATCTCCTTTTAAATTGCACAACATTTGGGCTGCTTCCAATTGATAATCGGGATCGTCGCTATAGCGTTGAAAGAAAGTTGCCATCGCCCCTACAGCCTCGGCAATTTGGCGTTCCTGGGTATTACTGGGCTGACGCAACACGGTTAAGGACAGCCAATCGATCGCATTTTCTCCTCTAGCAAAATTATCTGCTGCTTCATCATTGGGATAGCAGTGACGAAAGCGATCGAATAAAATTGCCACTACTCGATCCAAAGTTTCTGAATCAGGTTGTTTCCAAAGGCAAGCTTCTACTAGAGATAATAATTCAATCCTGACGGGGGTGCGTTTGATCAAGCTTTGATTGGTAAAGCGATCGCTATCGAGATAATCTGTCAGACGGTTGGCTTCACCAGGAACAAAATCTAAAAAGGGAAACTCTATGGGAACATGGTCATTAAGGCTAACCCGCCCGACTATTGCCCCATGATAACTGGTAATGCGCACGGGGTCGCCCTGCTGGAGATGGTGTTTCTCTGCATACTCTGGATGCAGTTCGATCCAATAGGTGCGATCGCTCGACTTTGAGCCAATGGACAGGGTTTTAATACCAGAATTGTAGCGAGCAATATAGGCTTTGGGGTTATGTCCCGGTCTTCCCCTACCTGTAATCAAACTGCGTAGTTTCTCATCCCCGCGTACCACCAACCGTTCGAGAAACTTTTCTGGAGGACAAACTAATCTTGCCTTGCCATTGTTACCATGTCGTCCTTTAGGAAAGACATTACCTTTAGTTCTAGCCTCACTATAGCGATAATCTCCTTGCCATTGAATTCCCAATCCAGCATTCTTTTGGAGTAGATCGTGAGAGATAGCTTTGCCTGACTCTGTTTCTAAACGACTATAAACATTAAGCTGGCGAGAAACATCAACCATGTGAGCGAACACATCAGCCGAGTTTATTTGACCGTTGGTATCTAAATAGCGACCGAAAGCGCGGGTAATTATTTCTGGGTCGAGATTATTCAAAGTGGCAGTATCTGGGTCTTGGAGACGTTTGGCGATCGCCAAAGCCAATCTAGCTAAAATCTGTTCGTCTGCCCAAGCCATTTCGGGAGGAGTAGTAACGGGTTGCTGGAGTTGTAAAGTGCGATCGCCTCTTTGAATAACGCCTTGACGTTCGGTGTAGGTTAAAGCAGGTAAAATTACATCTGCATAGTCCAAAACGCCATCGGCAAAAAAAGAATCAATCACAATATTAAAACTGCGTCCTAACTGCTTCAGCCATTGTCCCAAACGAGGCATATTGCGAGTAAATTGAGTGCCAATAAAAATAAAGCAGTAAAGTAAATGATCTTCTGCCATCTGGGAAACAGGCGTTCCATGATGGTCGGCAATGTTATGTTCGGGAATTTCTAAAGCATCGGCTAGTTCGCGACGATGTTTGGGGTTGGTTACGTCTAAATTAAACAAAAGTCGTCGTGAGTTGAAACCCAACATCAATTCACTAGTGGCATTAGATTGTCCTGCAATTCTTAAAGAACCAGCACCTTGTCTGCCTACATTGCCAGTCAAAATTAATAAATTAAGATTGCTGGAAAAACCATAAGACCCCGTACTTTGATTGATTCCCATACTAGAGACAAAAGCCGAACGGGGACGTTCTCCTTGGGGATTGGGTTTAGCAATTAAGGCTGTATAGGTACGGATTGTTTCGGCTAAAGTTTTGGGGTCATCTTCTTCTAAAGCAATTTGCTGGGCGACATTTTCTGGTTTAAATCGTTCTTGAGAACAAAGATCCCGCAGTTTCCTAACGCTATCAGGTTCGACCGCTTGTTCCAAAAACTCTCGATCTTCCCAGCCATTTTCTAGAATGACTCGCGTTACCGCTAAATTAAATAAAACATCTCCCCCCTGTTCAAAACGAATATGCAGCATCCGCTGTCCTGACTCTCGCAAATCGATGACTGTATCGTTTTCAATCGGATCGATGACTACCTTAACAGCGTTCTGATTTCGTTTGAGTTTTTGATAGGCTTGGGGAAAAGTAACGCGGGGATTTGTGCCGTGAAGAATGGCAACATCGCATAATTCCAACTCCGCAAATTCTTTCCAGGTAAAAGAAGCTTCATTACCAAAATTGAGTTCGTGGGCTGCCCCCGCACTCGCCAAGCAGTGTTCTGAATTAGCACCAATAGTTGCCACCCGAAAGACAGCTTTATAAAGCGATGCCATCCAAATCGCTTCCATCGTCTTTTGACCGTTACCGTAGATCGCTACCCCATCCGCTCCTACCCACTCCCGCACGTGCAAAAATAACCAAGCAGCCCGATCTAAGGCTTCTTCCCAAGAAACTTCCTGCCAAGTGCCATCGTGTTTGCGAATCATTGGCGAACGAATGCGATCGCCTTTCTGTTTCCGACTTTGAAAACGCCGTTCTCGTTCTGAATCTCCTCCTGTCATCAAAGAAGTTGCGCCCTTGACGCAAAGTCCCAAACGACTCAGAGGAACTATTTTTTTTTGGTTGCGAACATCCCGAACCACAGCATAAGGACAACCTACCCCACAAAAACTACACACCGATGCTTGTTCCACTAATGAGCGATGTAGCTGCTGCATTTTTGGCTCGTCTTGCATCTTTGGGTTAAATGCGTATTGCAAAATAAATTCATTAGCTCCACCCCAAGGAGCAAAAGCAGATTCTGAAGGAATTTCGGTCACTAAATTAATTTTATCTATACCATATTTTTGCCGATTCATAGATTAAGTCCTCATTCCATATATTTATAAATATTTGTTAATAAATGACTTAATAAACTTCAATCTATATTTTTCTTATTACCTTCAAGAATATGCTTAAAAAATCACCAAAAAACAGTTATTTTTAATTGTTGATTTGTTTTAAATATTCTTTAGAAAGATCGTAAAGTTATGTTTATTTTTTCTCGAGCTGAAAAATTTCTGAAAAATTTCCAATCAGTGGAATATGTGTAAATTTTAATTTGTAGTTATTTAGCTCTATCGGTGATAATTTTTAGCAATTAACTAAATACTAAACTATAGTTTTTTATACTTATAATCCCTTAATCGCGGTAATATAATTTTGAAATCTATAATTCAATAGTTCGGACAAAATTTAATCTGTAACGAAAGAATAGGTATTGGAGCCTTGTTTTTTACTAGAATAATCAACAATAACTCAGGCTTTTCGAGCTTTTATCAAAAACTGTCCGAACTATTGATAATTAATCCAATTATTTAATGCAAAAAATTATTATTAACAACTCAGTAGAAACACAAAAAAATCAATTTAAGCGAGCGGGAAAATTTAATATACTCATAACACCTAGAAACGATATATATCGACGATCAATCGTCCATACCAAGCAATATGACTGAAACATTAACTAGCAGTCAAAAAAAACATCGAACTATATCAAAAAAACTGAGGATTTTATTAGCTTTATTATTGGTAGGAATAGTTGGTGTGGGTGTTGCTGTTCGTATTTGGCGATCGCAGCCTGAAGAGAATTTTTTAGAACTCAGTGGCAGAATTGAAGGCTACGAAACTGATGTCGGAACGAAAGTTGCAGGGCGTATTGAGTTGATCGCAGTTCGCGAAGGCGATCGCGTTAGTAAAGGACAGGTATTGGCTCGACTAGACAGTACCGAACTAGAAGCCTCTTTACAGGGAGCTTCCGCTCGCGTTGATGCAGCCAAACAACAAGTCGATCGCGCTTTACTGCAAATATCTGTAATTGAAAATCAAATTGAAGAGGCGCAGTTAACTCAACAACAAGCAAAAGACGATGCACTAGGACGAGTCAATGCAGCCCAAGCAGGTATTGCTTCAGCAGAGGCGCAACTGGCTCGAGCAGAAGCGGAAGTCAAACAACTAAAAACAGAATTATTATTGGCAAAGGCGGATCGCGATCGCTTCGAGCAATTATTTCAAACAGGGGCGGTATCGCAGCAAAGATTCGAGCAAGCTCAAACTCAATTTGAATCGATGGCAGAAACCTTACAGGCTCGTCTAGCGGTGGTAAACGCTGCCAAAGAACAGGTTAAGATAGCTCAGGGCAATTTAACCCAATCCCGCGCCAGTAGTATTAATCCTGAGATTCGTTCGGTACGAGTTCGACGGTTGCAAACTCAACTACAACAAGCTAAAGCCCAACTAAGTGCAGCCCGAGCGGAAGTTAGTAATGCTCAAGCCAATTACCAAGAAATTGCAGCCCGCATTCAAGATTTAGAGATTATCAGTCCCATTGATGGAGTCGTTTTAACGCGGACAACCGAACCAGGGGAAGTAGTCGCCACGGGCAAAACTTTACTTACTCTGATTAATTTAGGAGATGTTTTTCTGCGGGGATATATTCCAGAGGGGCAAGTAGGAGCAATTCGAGTCGGACAATCCGCTCAAGTATTTCTCGATTCTGCCCCAGAACAACCCCTAAAAGCAACGGTATCGGCGATCGATACCGTTGCTTCTTTTACCCCTGAAAATATTTATTTTCGAGACGATCGCGTCACTCAAGTTTTTGGACTTAAATTAAAGATTAATAATCCCCAGGGATTTGCCAAGCCAGGAATGCCAGCAGACGCTAGAATTCTTCCTGAATCGGCAACAGAAGAACGGGAGGACAGGGAATAGGGATTTCAAAGTTATAAGGATATTAAAGTAACAAATCAGTTTTTTGTTGAATGTTTAATCAAGGGTCAATGAAACAATTAAATGACTCAACCAAGTTGGAAAGCACAATTCAAGTTGAAGGACTGGTTAAAAATTATGGTGCTGTAAAGGCTGTGGCTGGCATTGATTTTACTGTACAGCCAGGAGAAATTTTTGGTTTAATTGGTCCTGATGGAGCGGGCAAAACCACGACTTTTCAGATTTTAGCAGGGGTGATGGAAGCTACTGGAGGCAAAGTAAGTCTGTTAGGGCGATCTCCAAGAGAGGCACGAGCAGATGTGGGTTATCTCACCCAAGGGTTTTCTCTTTACGCAGATTTGAGCATTATAGAAAATCTCCGCTATATTGCGGGATTGCGTCATGTTTCTGAGGCAGAATTTCGCGATCGCGCTGATTATCTGTTAAATTTAGTGGGGCTGGCACAATTTCCCCACCGTTTAGCCCGTCAACTTTCAGGGGGCATGAAACAAAAATTAGCTCTTTGTTGTACCTTGATTGCCCAACCCAAAATCTTGCTGTTGGACGAACCCACCACAGGAGTCGATCCCTTAGCGCGACGGGAATTTTGGGATTTACTGGCAGAAGTAGCAGCAGGAGGAGTCAGTATTGTGACCGCTACTCCCTATTTAGATGAAGCCGAACGTTGTCACCGCATTGCGCTGATCTATGAAGGAAAGCTGCAACAAATCGGCACTTTAGCAGCGTTACAAAGCAATCTGGGGTTACATCGACTGGAGGTGCGAGCTATCCCGATTTTGCTGGCGGAAACTGCATTACGGGAAATTGTAGAAGAAAACAATACAGCTTTGGTAGACGTACAATCCTTTGGCGATCGCTTGGATGTTCTAACTCCCGATGTGGAAGCAGCAAAACAAGAAATTGTCGATTATTTAGCTCAAAAAAAGTTGACCTTACATTCCTTAGAATTGGATCGACCAACTTTAGAAAACGTCTTTGTCAATCATCTCCGACAACAGGGTGCAGATCCCGTTTATCTGCCCTTTCCCTACTATCATCAAAGAAGTTCTAATACTTCTGCTACCGCTATTGCTGCAACCCAACTCTATAAAACCTTTGGAGAATTTACCGCCGTCAAAAATGCTAATCTCACGGTTCAATACGGCGAAATCTACGGTTTATTGGGGGCAAACGGTGCGGGAAAAACCACCACGATCAAAATGCTGTGCGGTTTATTACCAGCAACAGGGGGAACAATGAGTTTGGCAGGAGAAACCAAGAATCTCCATCGGGCTAAAATCCGTTCGCGACTGGGTTATATGAGTCAAAAGTTTACCCTGTACGATGACTTGACCATTCGTCAAAATCTGGAATTTTACTCTGGAGTCTACGGTATTCCCCGCAAATTAAGACGGGAGAAAATTGACTGGGTTCTCGAAACCTGCAGACTTGTAGGCAGAGAAAACACCATGACTAAAAGTCTGCCTGGGGGATGGAAACAACGGGTGGCATTTGGGGCATCGGTAATGCACGAACCAGATATTTTATTTCTCGATGAGCCGACTTCGGGGGTAGACCCCCTAGCAAGGCGACAATTCTGGCGATTGATTCGGGATTTTGCCCGTCAGGGTACGGCAATTTTAGTCACCACTCATTATTTAGAAGAAGCAGAAAATTGTAACCGTCTGGCTTTTATGGTGGCAGGAGAAATCGTCACCCAAGGCAGCCCAACTCAAATCAAAACCCAACAACCAGGTCAGTTAATTGAATTAGTAACTAATAATGTTCGCGCTGCTTCCCATCTCTTAAAACAAGACCTCGATTCGTGGCGAGTAGCTATTTTTGGCGATCGCCTGCACCTGGTTTTGGATCGCCCCGAAGTAGAATTAGCCGATTTAAGCCAAAACTTGCAAGAAAATCAGATTGAGATTCACACTCAACGTTCGATTCCCTTTACCCTAGAAGATGCTTTTATCGGGACAGTACAACGAGCAGAGAACAAGTTATGAAGCGCATTCTCTCCCAAGCCAAAAAAGAACTAGCTCAATTTAGTCGCGATCGCTTGACCGTTGCTCTGGCTCTCATATTACCTTTAGGAATGCTACTAATCTATGGCTATGCGATCCGTTTGGAAACCAAAAATATTCCCCTTAGTATCCAAGACTTCGATAATTCTCCTTTAAGTCGCACCTATATAGAACGTCTTTTTGCCACCAACCAGTTTATTCCCACTCCCTTGGCAGGAACTTCTCCTTTATCTTCTTTGGATCTAGGTACTGCTAAAGCAACGGTGGTCATTCCTCCAGCTTTTGCGCGGGATGTCAGCGAAGGAAACAGTACGGTGCAAGTCTTAATTGATGGCACAGATGTCAATAATGCTCGCGTCATTCAAAATAGTATTCGCGGAGTAACTAATTTTTTTATTCAGTCTCTCCCTAATACCACCCGTCCTGAAGGTATCTTAGCCAGAGTCCGTATTTGGTTCAATCCAGGTCGTCAAGAATCCCTCTACATCGTGCCAGGGATTTGGGGGGTGGTACTGTGGGTCTTTCCCTCTATGCTATCTTCCATTGCGGTGGTACGAGAAAAAGAACAAGGCACGGTCATTCAGGTCTATGCTTCCGATCTCAGTTCTACAGAATGGCTTTTGGGCAAAGGTTTGGCTTACTGGCTAGTGGCGACCGCTGAAGCAATCGTTGTCATTGGAGTTTCCGCGATCCTCTTCGATTTACGCCTACAAACCAGTCCCATTCCTTTATTACTGGGAACAGGAGTTTATTTAATTGCTGCAGTATCCTTTGGCTTATTTATCGGTGCGCGATCGGGGAATCAAAACGGGGCGGTTCAAGGGACAGCGATCGCGGGATTCTTAACTTCATTTCTGTTATCTGGTTTTATTTATCGCCTGGAAAATATTCCCTTCCCCCTATCCCTCATTTCCAATATTATTCCCGCACGCTACTATATTTTGCTGACCCGAGATGCTTTTGTCCGAGGAGGTGGCTGGAGTAGTATTTGGTACGTCCCTCTAATTGTCGGCGCGATCGGACTTTTACTGTTTAAAGCAGCAACCAAAATAATGCAAAGAATGCAGTTATCTCAGTGATGGTGTTTCTATGAATCTAGTACGTCGATGGTTGGAAAGTCGTTTTTGGGCATTAACCCTTAAGGAAATTCGACAAATTCTCAAAAGTCGTCAGTTGATTTTTCTCTTAATTTTCCCCCCCACCATCCAACTGCTGATCTTTGGTTTGGCCCTCAGTCCCAATGTCGATCGCCTTAATATGGGTATTGTAGATTATGCTAATTCCGCTCAAAGTCGAGAATTTATTTCTGCTTTAGTGGAAAATCAGGTATTTCAAGTTGCTTCCGTACCTAAAGATTCCGAAACTCTTAAGCAACAAATACGCAACGGCAAACTTACCCTGGGTTTAATTATTCCTCCAGAATTTGATCGCGATTTAGATCGAGGAAGATCGACCGAAGTGCAAGTCTTAATTGATGGAGTCGATGCCAATACGGCGGGAATTGCCAACGGCTATATCAATCAAATAGTCAATCAATATACGCGCAATCTCAATCCTCAATTTCAAACCCCTCCAGTTCAAACCCAAACCCGTTTTTTATATAATCCAGGGCTAACTAGTAGCTGGTTTTTCGTCCCAGGTGTTATCGGCTTAGTTTTAACCCTAACGGGTTCCCTCGTTTCCTCAGTAACGGTAATTCGAGAAAAAGACCTCGGCACCCTCGAACAATTACTCATGACCCCTGCTGCGGGCTGGGAAATTCTCCTCGCCAAAATCGTACCACTGTTTGTTCTATTGATGGGAGATGTATTAATTGCTTCGGCGATGGGACGTTTTATTTTTCACCTGCCATTTCGCGGTAATTTCGGCTTGTTTCTAGTACTCTCTGGACTATATGTCTTTGTCAGTATTGGTTTGGGCATTTTACTGGCAACCCTGTCGAGAACCCAACAACAGGTAATATTGACTTCCTTTTTTTTCAACGTGCCAATTATTCAGCTTTCAGGGGCGATTGCTCCCATTGAAAGTATGCCAGCCTTATTTAAATTTCTCTCTTGGTTTGACCCCCTAAGACATTATGTAGCAATCGCCAGAAGTTTAATTTTGAAAGGAGTTGCGATCGAAGGGCTGTTACCTCATATAGCTGCCCTTATTTGTTTTGCAGTTTTTTTGTTAGCAATTAGTATTCGTCGATTTCGCTCCCAACTAAATTGATTGTTGTTTGGCACTTCTGTAAAACTGACTTGCCCAAAGCTAATATCAAGCAAGCTAGATGGGATAATTATTTATTTTTTTCCCTCATTATTTCCTTTTTAGGAATACCGAGAATTAAAGAGATCGCAATTTAAAAGTCAAAATCGTCGATCGTCAAAACATATCTAATTAAGATGTAGCAAGATAAATTTCGCTATTATAGCGTATAAAGCTAAAATGTACAGTATCTCTTAATAAGCCTAAAACGCAGATTTAGAGTTGAGCGTGGGATAAAAAGGAGAGAAAACGGAGTCCCGAACAGCCAGGAGGAGCGTATTGCGATGAAAGTCGCATGATGCGTTTTGAATGGGAGGATTGGGAAGCGATTCCCAGTTCGACCCCTAACCGCAATTTAAAGGTTAGTCAATATTGTTAATCATCAAAACATCTCTAATTGAAATGCAGTAAAAACAAATTTTGCTATTATTGCGTATAACGCTAAAATAATGTGATAGTTACTTGTTGTAATGTTTGTTTTAGGCGATCGCAATATGATTGATTCCTCTGTTGAAAAAATATCTGAAAATGTGAAAACCACTACAGAGCGATTAGAAAACAAAGAATACGCACTTTTCACAGAGCTATCTGAAAGTCAAAAACTAAAAATGGAATTGATTGAAGGTATTCGTTATGCAAGCGATCCTAAAACTAAAACTAGACTAATCGGCAAAGCAGCACAAAAATTAGACAAAAGCACCAGAACTATTCGTCGGATGGTCGCAAAAGTAGAACAAGAAGGACTTGCTGCATTAGCTGCTACCGTTAGATCTGATAAAGGTCAGCTTCGTATCAGTCCCGAATGGCAAGAAAAAATTATCAAACTCTACAAAAAGAAAAAACGACAGCTAAATAAGAAAAACAAAGATAATAAGTTAGAAGTCAATTGCTTTCAAATCTGGAAGTTAATAGAAGCGGAAGCCAAGCTATCGGGTTTGAAGGATGGTGAATTCCCTTCCCATGTCACAGTCTACAAAGTTCTAGAGCCATTCCTAAATAAGAAAAAGCTACGTCATTCAGGGCAAGGGCTAAAACAATTTATTCAAACCACAGATGGACAACTAGAAATAACTCACAGCAATCAAATTTTTCAGTGCGATCATACTGACTCAGATGTTCTTCTAGTTGATGTAGAAGGAAATGAAATCGGTCGCCCTTTTCTCACTACTGTCATTGAATCTAATTCAGGCTGCATTGTAGGATTTCATATCAGTTTCAAAAAACCTGGCTCCCATGAAGTTGCTTTAGCATTACGCCATGCTTTTTTACCCAAAGAATACGGTGAAGAATACAAGCTACAGAAAGAATGGAATGTATCGGGCATACCACAATATTTCATAACCGATAGAGCCAAAGAATTCAAGTCAAACCATTTAAAACAAATTGCTGCACAATTAGGAATTGAACTTCGTTTGCGGGCTTATCCCCAACAAGGAGGATTGGTAGAGCGTCCTTTTGGAACTATAAACACTGAATTCTTAGAATCTATACCTGGTTATACTGGTTCAAATATTCAAAAACGACCTCAAAATGCCGAACAAGAAGCTTGCTTGACCTTGGATGAATTTGAAAGATTGTTAGTTAGATTCATAGTAGACAACTACAATCAAAATCCTTATCCTCGCGCTAAAAATCAAACTCGCGCTAGTCGATGGGAATCTATGCTGCTCGAACCATTAGAGGAGATAGATGAGCGAAAATTAGATATTTGCCTGCTGAAACCTACACAACGCAAACTACAAAGAAAGGGACAAATTCAGTTTGAAAACTCGATTTACAAAGGGGAATGTCTAAGGTATTGCCAATCTGAATACATAACTTTGCGGTACGATCCCAGCAATATTTTGAGGTTAATGGCTTATACCAAAGAAGAGAACGGACAGCCTGCAAAATATCTGGGAATAATTCAAGCTAGGGATAGAACAGAACCATTCTCAATCTGGGAGCAGAAGGCAAGAAATAGAAGAATCAATGATGAAAGTAAGCTCATTGACAAAACTTCAATCTACTCCGAGCGTTTAGATAGGCAGCAAGCAGTAGAAAATAAAAAGAAACAAAGCAAAGCTGAAAATCGCAAGAAGGAACAGAAAAGAATCGATCGCAATCGGACAGGAATTAATATTGTTGAATTTAAAACTCCTGTTCGGGATGATAAACAAGCTGAGATCGCAAATAAGCAAAAATTATTGCTCATGAAACCAGTAGCTTTAAAAAGTAGACAAAACAAACCTAAAGTTAAACCTGCAAAAGTTAAAGCTTCTAATTGGAATCAATTTGTCAACCACAATCGTTAAGTAGATAAATATGGCTAAATCAATCCAACAACCTAGCGAAAGAAAACTACCTGTCGAGAATAAGCACGAAATAATTCGGGCAGAGATAGCTCACATTTTAAGTGCCAACCCTTTTATTGAAACAGAACGAGACGAGGATTTACATAGATGGTTAGGAATGAGAATTAAATAACATCCAAAAATAGACAGAGTAATGATAGTGTGAATTGATCTAGTGACCAAATTTTGAGAGAGATGAATCCCTATCGAGCAGAAGTAGAA